>Ga0208277_1001502_pt1 | contig 13561 bp, 8 predicted proteins | sample ETNtaG_5_FD_185782 | JGI IMG/M metagenome (GOLD analysis project Ga0208277, IMG submission 185782) | Marine microbial and viral communities from oxygen minimum zone, Eastern Pacific Ocean - ETNP201406SV205 (SPAdes) (version 2) | ecosystem: Environmental > Aquatic > Marine > Oceanic ...
TATTTTCCCACTTACTCGTGAAGCAGGATGTTGATTTGAAACAAATCTAAAATTTTCCAAACTATCTTCAAATCTTTTTTTTAAAATTTAAAAAATTATCTTTTTAATTGCTAAGGCTTCTTTGCTCATTGGGAAGAAAAGATTGTTAGGATTGAAAAACTTTCTTATCCAAGATGATTGGTAAATTTCGACTACTTTTTCTTCAGAATATTAATAATTTAATTTTATAAAGATTGATAATATTCAGACAGAATTTTTGCAACCTCTGGACGTGAAAATTCGGTGGGTAGTGCCTCTCCTTTCGCTAACATTTCTCGAACCCTCGTTCCGGAAAGCAAGAGATAATCATCTTTGCCGTGTGGACAATCTCGCATCATCACCACTTTTTCACATTTGTTACACCATACAGTATGATCTCCGCGAAATATCTTAATCTGTAGTGCTCCTTTCGGTATTGTATCAAAAATAGTCTGGGCATCAAATGCACCATAATAATCACCAACACCAGCGTGATCACGCCCAACAATCAGGTGCGAACATCCTGCATTTTGCCGGAAAATCGCATGCAAAACTGCTTCTCTAGGTCCTGCATAAAGCATATCAAATCCGTACCCATTAACCATCACAGTGTTTGCCGGAAAGTAAAGTTCAACCATTTTCCTGATTGAATCATTCCGAACTTCTGCCGGGATATCACCTTTTTTTAATTTTCCGAGTAGCATGTGCACCAAGATTCCGTCTGCATTCAACTCTTTTTGCGCCATCCTGCAAAGTTCCTCGTGAGCACGGTGCATAGGGTTGCGTGTCTGAAAAGCAATGACAGTCTCCCAACCTCTTTCATTTATCTCATCTCTGATTTCAACCGCAGTCCTGAAGGTATCCGGAAAATCAGTTGAAAAATATGAAAAACTCAGCACTTCAACCGGCCCTGAAACTAGGGTATCACCTGCATCAACAAAGGCGGCTACTCCAGGATGTTCAGTTGATGATGTCCCGTAAATTTTCGCACAAACTGTGCCGATCTGCTCTTCACTCATTTTTTCAATCTTGTCCACTGATTGAATAGCAATGACAGGATTCCCCTCAACATTAGGATCGCGGAGAGCAATTTTTTCAGCAGACTCAATCTCTTCTGTTAAAGAATTCCCTTTAAGCATATTGATAACAGGTGTGGGCCACAATAACCCTGAAGAGATTTGCATATCTTCCGTCACTGCCAATACATCCGAGAGATTCATATAAGATCTTAAGGGATTGAAATAACCTCCTCCGAGCATCACTGCGTTTGCCGCTGCGGCAGAAGAAACAACAACTGAAGGAATTTTTTCTGCTTCATCCAATAGCTTTTTTCTTCGTGCTTCATCCTTTACAAAAAGTGGGTTTAAAATATCTGAACCGTATGGTTTTATCATTCTAAGTTTTGTAACAAAATGTGATTACTTATTTTAGATAGAATTTTTCCAGGACTGGCTTGAGTGGCCTCTTAAACCACAACGGACGACGCAAACCGCCTGGACCAGGTGCAGGACGCGAACTCTCCAACCAATCCTTGTATACCTGAAATGACTTTTTTGTATCTACAAAAAGATCACCGTATCGGTCTCCGGGATGTGCTTTTTCAAGCCTAACTTTTTGATGCCAACAGTGCATTCCGCTAATGGGGTCAGGATGAACCGCATGGGTAATATTTTGATGTACTCCTCCATCACGCCAAAAAATACGTGACATGTCGGCATCTTCACCGTCAAATGCATTTATTCCGTCCAAAACATTCATTTTCCATTTTCCGGATTCAACCTCCAGTATTTCAACAGAATTAGTAGCCCAACGGTTTGCTTCTGGATCTTGTGGTCTCCTCCATCTGCCAATGTGATGTGAACATGCTACCACACCAGGTCGCATACTTTCTGTAACCCAGACTTTTGCAATAAAGAAACCTATCTCCGTATTGACACGTATCAGGTCATCATTTTTAAAGCAAAAACGATCCGCGTCTGAAGTGTGCATCCAAAGAGGATTCCTGTTTGATATTTCCGCTAACCATTTAGCGTTCCCAGAACGTGAATGTATCAGGGTAGGCAAGCGAAAAGTTGGTACCAAAGGAAATTCCCCTTTTGCATTTTCCATTTGCTCTGAATGTATATGACTTCTGATATATCCCGGCAAACGATGTTCCGGCCATTTCCAATCAACCAACGTCTGAGAAAAAAATTCCTGTTTTCGCGAAGGAGAATCAAAACCCGTTCGAGCTTTGCCATTAATCATAATTCCTATCGCAGTCCCATCTTTAGTAACGAGGCCGGACTTTTCATCCACCATACTTCCTGAAAGTTGTTGCTCTGACAAGACATTTTTGTATAATTCAAACACCTCTTCTTCCATTTCAAATGCCCCAAAACGCCGCATATAATCAAGCGGACTCATTCCTTCTTTTTCAGCAATTTCAGGAAGTCCCGGGACACGTTCAAAAATATACTGGTAGTATTCATCGATAGACATTTTCTCACCAGGACGATAAGGGGACACAAAATAATCACGGATGCCTAATGAACCGTCAGGATCAATTCTCCAGGAAAGTTCTATCCAGAATTCATCTTCTTCCCAGACTTCTCCAGGATTTGACTCATAAGTATATTCTACCTGTTCCCCGCGACGCCGAGCTGCCTCACGTAAAACAGGTTGACGAAAAGCAATCCATTTCCCTGCATGAGTTTCATAACTGATTATGTCATGACGCTCCGAGGCATGTCCCATTGGCAGTACATAATCAGCAAAATATGCAGTTTCATTCCAGGTAGGAGTGAGAGCGGCATGTATACCAATTTTCTCAGGATCCCGCAATACTTCAATCCAGCTGAATCCATCCGGGAAAGTCCACACAGGGTTAAATACTCGAGTAAAATAGACATCCAGTTTACCTCGGCCTTCTTTCAGGAAATGCGGTAACAGGAAACTCATTTCAAAATGTGCTAGAGGATATTCCTTCGGGAAATGGAGTTCATTCCAATATTTTTGCGCCGGCGGGGGATTAGGCATCTTTGGAGAATATTTGTTCCATGAACTTGGCAAACTCCCACCCTTTGTGCCAATGCTTCCCGTAAGAACATTCAAAAATTGGAGGCAGCGGGCGATTTGCCAACCTCCCAAGTTACCACTGCTTGCACTACGCCAATTTATAGTGGATAAACGGCTACCAGCACGACCGACCTGCCGGGCAACATCCACTATAACTTGTGCATCAGTTCCGGATTCCTGCTCTGCAAATTCAGGGGTATATTCAGCATATTCCTCCCTGATTTTGAGAATAAAATTTTCAAATGTTCTTTCCGTTTCCGGATGATCAGCTTCTAGCCAAACATCCCAATTAATCCAGTCCCGGAGAAATGCTTCATTGTATAGTCCTTCATCCAAAATAACTTTTGCTATGGCAAGCAAAACAGCAGCTTCAGTCCCCGGATAGGTAGCCATCCAATGATCAGCACGACTCGCTGTATTTGAGAGACGAATGTCCATCACTGCTATTTTTGTACCGCTGTTTTTGCTTTCGATGATCCTCTGAGCATGAGGATTAAAATAGTGACCGGATTCTAAATGGGCGCTGATCATCAAAATAAATTCTGCATTCGCAAAATCCGGCATCTTTCTGTCACTTCCGTCCCAAAGTGCGAATCCTGTACGGGCGCCTGACGAGCAGACATTGGTGTGGCTGTTGTGACCATCTATTCCCCATGCCTGCAGCACCCTATCCATGAATCCTTCATGCCCCGGACGACCAACGTGGTAGGATATTTCGTTGTTACGTCCCTCCTCAATCGCTTTTCTGATTTTTGCTGCAATTTCATCAAGCACAACATCCCAAGTAACCCGCTCCCATTGCCCCTCTCCTCGTTTCCCAACTCTTCGCATTGGGTACAAAATTCTGTCTGGATCATTTATCTGGTTGATGGTAGCAGGACCTTTAGCGCAGTTCCTACCTCTGCTCGCTGGATGATAAGGGTTACCTTCAAACTTACGAACTTCACCAGTTTCCTTGTCAATATAGCTCAAAAGTCCACATCCAGATTCGCAGTTAAAACATGATGTGGGAACAATCGTATAATGCCTCTCCTTTTTACGTGACCATTTTGTTGCTTCGTACTCGACCCAGTTATCCCATTGCTCAGGAGGAGGATAGTTACTAAGATCACCGGGATCTTTGATTGGTTCTATCTTGCTATTCTCATTATCTAATCTAGGGATAACACCTATATTTTCTGCAAATTTCTCAATAAACCCTTTTTTCGGTAATACACTCATAAATGCTCTTTTCTCAAATATTTTAACGTTCTTTTAATTAACTCAGGGCTACCATTTGAGGTGCCATAACCCAGATTCGTATCGAAAGCCAGACGCCGATTAAAACTAAAAATGTGGCCACGGCAATAGCGAGGAATCCCGGATTCACACTTATCAGCAAAATTGGGACTCCATTTCCGAAAAAAACAACGCCAACCCAGAATGTTTTACTGAAATTGCCGTGGGTAATCATGCGTGCGGCTTTAACCCCATCTTCGGTGGGATGTGATGATAAGAATTCTACTGCAAATGAAAACAGTTGTACGACTAAACTCCAGATTAATACCTGATTCAACAAAGGCATTAATTGGTTCATATCTGTCCAAAACACAGACATGAACAATAGTGCCGCGGAACCCCCAACAACTGAGTGCAAAAGCATATGAATTGAAAGCAACGGGCTTTGCCAGAAATCTCGGCCCTTTGCCTGTCCAAAAAGGAATGCTGTATAAACTGCTAATAATACACTCAATATTAAAATCGGCCAAATTAGCAGATCAGCAAGATAAGCTAATTCAAAGTATTTTAAAACACAAAAGAGTGTCACCAATCCACCAAAAACAGTTATTGTATAGCCGCCTTTCACAAGCCATGAAGACCAGTGGGGACGAAGCAGTACATAAAGGAAACGCATCGGCTGATCTAAATCCATAATCAAAAGTACTCCTGTCAAACCGAGAAAAAGGAGTGACATAATTGAGGTTGTCAACAAGACCGTGTCTGAGACGTTTCCCAAGTCTGTCAATTGAAACAGCATTGGGAATGCCAGAATTCCAGCAGAAATTGCTTTAGTAAAAATATAACCCGCAACTTCCCAGCCCCAGAGAATTCCTTTGTTTGGAGCGTCATAAACTCTGCGGGAAGTTTGCTTACTCCCCTCATCAGTTTTTGAAACTTTTGGAGGATTCGATGTTTTTTTGGTTTCATAAACAAAACTGTACCCACCATTATGGCCTGAATGATGGCCAACTCCAGAAGCCTGACTGTTCCATAAGTATCTTTCGGAATGTTGTGTTTCCAAGGGAAGTAGAGAAGCATGATCTCCCTCAATATAAAATAAATTCGGGATAGTACCTTTTTCTGGTTTGCGTACCGTTACCTGCTCTCCTGCTACCAGTTTAGAGATTTTTGAAATGGGATCGTCCAAATCACCTGAAACTATAGCTTCAGTGGGACATACATTAACACACGCAGGCTCCAGTCCAACATCTACACGATGCGCGCAGTAATTACATTTTGCCGCAGTGAGAGTTTCTGGATCAATATAGATAGCATCATATGGACAGGCCTGAGTGCATGATTTACACGCTATGCAGCGCTCATTATTAAAATCGACGATACCATCAGGACGCGTAAAAAGTGCGCTGGTAGGACAGATTGTAGTGCAGGGCGAATCCTCACAGTGATTACAACGCATCACTGAAAAAACTCGGCGAGTGTTGGGGAATTGACCTTTCTCGACGTACTTCACCCAAGTACGATTTACTCCGATTGGGACGTCATGTTCTGCTTTACACGCGACCGTACAAGCATGGCAACCGATACAATTGCGGTTGTCGATTACAAAACCAAAATTCAAAAATCCTCTTTTTTCAGAAACAAATATAATCAGGATTTACATTGAAATTCTGATCTCATAAATTGTGAAAAAATGAAATTATCAATTATTATTCCATAATTGATTAGTATGTGCTAACAAAAAAAAGTACTGATCACAATTTAATAATTTCTGAAAATATTTTTATTCCTTCCAGAATATCTCGAGTAGATCATTGCTGCTGGTCGAAATAAAATATGACCAAATTTAGTTTGGGGGGCATAAGCTATCAAATAAAATACCATTACTAAATGGATATAATATGTAAGAAAGGCAAGATTTGCATAATCTCCTACACGAAATACTTGGCACAGGATTCCAGTTAAAATCGTAAAAAACATGTTACCTATGAACATCCAGTCAAACAATGACAAAATGGTCGTAGCAGAATTTTTTACACGCTCGCGGACAATAAAGTAAATTCCAATGAAGGCTGCAACTGCACTCACATTCCCTAGAATTTTCACAGGATGGAAAAAAGGCAGTGGTGTATCCTGAACATCAAAACCAAACTCTTTCAGGTAGTGTAAGACCAAAACAGCATTTGTTGTAGCGAATAGCCCAAGGAATCCATACATCATAAGCATGTGCCAAATATTTCTGCTTTTATTTGAAGTACATTTCTTAAATTCAATATGCGAAAGAACATCCTGAATTGTACCTTTGACTGAGACAATAAAAGTTTCTCCTTCTTCAGTAGGAGGGTATTGTTCTCTCAAACCACCTACAAAATTTTTGATCGTTTTGTAGGAATTAAATAAAGCGAAAAATCCAGCCGGCACAAAAATCATATCAATCCAAGTAACAGATAACATATTTGCATAAACAATTGGTTTTGCAGTTAAAAAAGAAAAATCATTACCAATATTTTTCAAAACAATCGCAAGTGCTACTAGGATCATTGGGATCAAAAACAAAACTACATTACCTGAAACGGTTTTAGCAGCTTTGGAAATGATTTGTGGATAGGAATAGTGTTCAATGGTTCTATTTCGGAGTGTGGACATCACTTCTCCAGGCTTTGCTCCTCGGGGACACAGGTCAGTACAGTCGTTGCAATTGTGACACAGCCACAAATCCATATCTCTTACTAGCTTCTGATGCATTCCCCATTGCGCCCATAACATCTCTTTACGAGGAAAAGGCTGATCATCTGGAGTTAAAGGGCATGCAACTGTACATGTAGAGCATTGATAACATTTTTTCAGATCTGCTGCTCCATGAAGCATAAGCCCTTCTACAAAGTTCAAATCAGCGCTAACGGTCACTCGTCCTGTCATCTAATACTCCTTACATTTTGAGTTTTGACTTCGAAATAATATTTGAAATCACATCCCTTTAAAAGGATTTGGTCCAAAATCTTCAAGTTCTTCAACAAAATCATCAATGATTTTTGGTAACTTTTCATAATCATTCATAGTGATTGCATATTGTCTCACGCGTTCAGGTTCCAAATTCAAACGGTCGATAGTTTCTTGTACTTTACCCAAGCGCGTATTTGCTAACTCGCTACCTTTTACAAAGTGGCACTGATAATCATCTCCAAAAGAACATCCCATCAACATGATGCCGTCATACCCAGACGAAAGCGCATCATTAATGTAGACTAAATTAAGACCACCTAAACAGCGCATTGGTAAAATTCTTACACTTGTATTAATTTTTAAACGATTAATTGCAGCCATGTCAAAAACCGGTAGGGCATCATTTTCACACGCAAATACCAGTACTCTTGGTTTTTCCTCAAATTCATCCGGCATTTCATAGCTTGTCATCATTTCTTTAAAAATATTTGGGCTGGAATCTTTGAATGAAATAATCTGTACTGGACATGATCCCATGCAAATCCCACAGCTTCTACACCTTGCTGGACTAGGCAGTGGCATTCCTTTCTCGTCCTCCTCGAGCACTCCAAACGGACATTCTTCAGTACAGCGCTTACATGAAGTACAGCGACTGAGATTAAATTCTGGAAAAGTTAAATCACCTGCGCGGGGATGTACAGTTTTCCCTTTATCTGTCAGTTCCATTGCTTGAATGGCTTTCAGAGCAGCTCCGGTAGCGTCGAGTTTAGCGTCATTTATATCCATTGGCTGGCGTACTGAGCCTACTGCATAAATCCCAGTTCTCCTTGTTTCATAAGGGAAACATATAAAATGAGAGTCAGGATACCCATATTTGAGTTCTGGTAAATCTGGCCCCTGACGATATTCAAGGTTCAATGCAGATTCACCATTTAATACACTGGGTACTTGACCAACTGCCAAAACTACTAAATCCATTTCCATCGTCACAGGCTCACCGAATATTGTGTTATCGACTTCAACACCAATACTTTTATCCTCATTTTCAACCACACCTACGACATCACCCTGTGTCATGAAAACGCCGGGGTCATCTTGCATGCTACGATAAAATTCCTCATAAAGACCTGGTGTGCGTATGTCTCTATAAAATATATGTGCCTTTGCATCTGAATTTTGCTCTCTGACATAAGCAGCTTGTTTTAGAGAATCCATACAGCAGGTTCCTGAACAGTAAGATAAATGATCAGGGGTCCTGGATCCTGCGCACTGGATGAACCCGATATTTAAAGCAGGCTTTCCATCTTTGCGAACGATATTTCCAGATTTAGCCATTTGTTCGAACTCTGCACTGCTCACCACATTTTCGTGGTTTATTCCCAAATGAACAAGTTTGCCTGCATCATACGGATTAGAACCAGTAGCCATGATTACAGAACCGCTAAATAGTTCTTTTAATTTGCCTTCCTGGTTCATCTTCACTTTAAATTCACCTGGTTGTCCAGAAATGGATACTACAAATGAAGAAGCATGAACAGTGACCAGTTCATTTTTGGCAACTTCTGAAACTATTTGTGAAACAGAATTAATTTCAGGTTCTTTGAATGGAGCTTTGCTTGGAATGAGCTTGTATTCATCTAGACAAAAACCTCCCAAATGATCTTCTCGTTCTATCAAGTCCACAGAATAACCAGCGTTTGCAGCTTCTAGTGCTGAAGTCATTCCGCTCACTCCTCCACCGATCACCAAAATATTTTTTGATGTATCTTGTTCATATGGTTCTGGGACTCCTTGTTTTTTGATCTTGGAAGTGTACATTTGAATGTATTCTTCTCCAGCCAACTGGGTATCCTCATCAAACTTACCGTCTTCGTCTTTATTTTTCTGGGTCCATGCCACATATTCACGGATAGGGGCACGTACCACTATATTATCCTCGCCCATATCGAAAGTCGCTTCATGGTAACGTTGAGAACAAGCACCAATTACAAAACGGTTCACTCCTTCATTTTTTTGATCTTCCTTTAAAAGCTGAACGCCTTCTTCACTGCAGAGGAATGGATGTGATTTACTAACGGGGACCTTGCATTCTTTCGTGGCAACTTTAGTTAATTCTTCTACATCTAGAGCTTGATCGATGTCACATCCAGAACAAATATAAACTCCAATTTTATTTTCCATAACTCAATTTTTCAATGCAGTTTGGATTGCTTTTAATGCCATTCCGGTAGAATCCTGGATGGAGCTGTTAACATCAACGGGTCGTTTAGCAACTCCGGCTGAAAATATACCTATTTTTTGTAACTCTGCTGGTACAAAGCCATATTCATCCAGTTCAATTCCAGCAATTTTCTCTTGTCCTCTAAGGCTTGATTCCATCCCAGTTGCTAGAACGATCATGTCAACCTCGAGATGAACTTTGGTCAAATTATGAGTATCTTCTGCTTCAACCAAAACATTACCGTTTTCCCCTTCAGATATTTTTGCGACTTTCCCTTTAATCATCCTCACGTTTTTTTCTGCCTGAACTTTAGCAACAAAATCTTCGTACTTTCCTGGGGTACGAATATCAATATAAAAAATGTATATCTTTGCGTCCGGATTTTGTTCCAAGACATATTTGGTATGTTTAAGTGAACCAAGACAACAAATTGAAGAACAGTAAGGTAAATGATTTTCGTCTCTTGAACCTGCACATTGGACGAAGGCTATTGTTTCAACCGGCTTTTGATCTGAAGGGCGCAGGATCTGACCTTTCGTAGGTCCACTGACAGATGAAATGCGTTCCATCATAATATTATTGATAACATTAGGAACACTTGAAAAACCTAAATTTGTCAGATTTTTAGCATCATAAGGTTTCCACCCTGTTGCCACAACTACAGAGGTCACTTCTATTTCAAATTCCTGAACTTGCATCTCAAGATCAATCGCCCCGTATTTACAGGCATCAACACATTTAGAGCATCCTGTTTCGCATGTAGGACGATCAATGACGTATCTTGGTGGATATGCCATTTTGTTGGGGAGAAAAATGGACTTCGTTTTGTCCATTCCAGCGTTGAAATCATTACTACGCTCAGAAGGGCATACATCTGTGCAGTGATCACATGCCACACATTTTTCATTTACAAAAGTGGGATTTTTACGGACTTTGACTTTGAATTCACCCGCATCTCCTGTTACAGAAAGTACTTCTGAATTTGTGTATACTTGAACATGCGGATTAGCACGCAAGCGTTTGTAATTGATTTCTAATCCACATGTTGGTGGACATAACTTTGGAAAATACTGATGAAATCCTGAAACACGACCTCCTAGTGTTGGAGTTTTTTCAACTAGAATCACATCTTTACCCACTTCTGAGGCTTCAATTGCAGTTGTAACTCCACTAATTCCACCTCCGATTACCAGTATTTTACCTTGATTATTCATATACTTTTATCGGTTTAAATTTCAATGTTTAAAAAATCTCACGAGTATTTTTTTCACAAACGAGAAATTAACAAATATAGGTAGGGTAATGTTTTTAGAACATTTTTTGAAAAATCTTTCCAGATAGATTGAATAAGGGGATCTCTCATCTGGAAAGATTTTAATTAAGGAACTAACTGGTGATATTCCCTTTTGAAAATATCCCATTCGCCAGATTCCTTATCATAAGTTGAATTTACAAAACATTTCCAGTTTTCATCGTCAATTGCGAGGTGGTCTCCTCTATAGTAGTAACCCGGATAACGAGTTTCTTCACGAAAATGAATGTGACGTGCATGAGCCTCTCCAGCAAGTATTCTGTGAAAGTTTTCCCAGGCCCGAAGTAACTCATGAAGATTTTCTGCGCACATGTGATAGGAGTCTTCCTTGAGAAGATCTAAGTAGTAGAAACCTTCTTCTAGCATATATTTACTTGTCATGTACCATGTGCCAACACCACCAACGTATTCGTCCATTATTTTTTGGAGTCTTTGCTGCAACATAGCAGGACGTATATAATGGGGATTAATATTTGGGTCAGTCGTATATCCACTGTACTTTCCCCAAGTTTCCATTGGCATGAAGATTTCTTTTGCTAGATCTTCAGGATCCTCAATGAATTCTACAGTATCATCCTTATGATCCATGCAATACGACGCCATCATCTTGCCAACAATTCTGCCTTCAGTGTGGGATCCTGAAGAGAACTTGTGTCCAGAAGCTCCTACACCATCACCTGCCGTGAACAAACCATTAATTGTGGTCATACGATTATAGCCCCAGTGCCACTCTTCAGGCCCAAAATCACCTGGACCACTTGTCCATAAACCTGCACAACCAGCATGTGAGCCAAGTAGATACGGTTCAGAAGGCATTAGCTCAGAAGGTACTTTTTCCGGTTCCATGTTGTTAGCTGCCCAGACACCAGCCTGAGTAATTGTCATGTCAAGAAAATCTTCCCATGCCTCTGCTTCTAAATGTTTAATTTCCTTTTTAGACATTGTCTCTGCTGAAGCCTGCAGTGCCTTGTCAGTGTGGATCTTAATTGGACCTTTTCCTGCCTTCATGTCAATCATCATCAAATGATTACGCATGCAAGTGCCCATTGAATCAACATACTTCCCGTACAATTTCCTGCTTTCTTCCTTATTAGTCTCTTGATAGTCTTCACCAAGTGCATTAGTAGCTTTTGCTTTAAACAGGAGGAACCAAGCACCGACTGGTCCATAGCCATCCTTAAAACGTGCCGGAACGAATCTGTTTTCCATCATTGTCAATTCCGCACCTATTTCAGCAGCCATTGCATACGTAGACCCACTGTTCCATACCGGAAACCATGCCCTACCCTGTCCCTCTCCTGTAGCACGGGTTTTGAAGACATTCACACATCCACCGGCGGCAAGGAGTCCGGTTTTGCATTTAAACACATGAAGTTTCTTCTCCCTGACACTAAACCCTACCGCGCCTGCAATCCTCTTTGGATCATTCTTATCTGACAAAAGCTTAACAATGAAAACACGTTCATAATGATTTTTATCTACTCCAGTTTTTTCCCTGTTGTTAGCAAGTGCCAATTTACCAGCCTCTGCTATAACAACTTTGTATGATTCACCATTGATCATAACCTGCCATCTACCTGAACGAACTGGACTTCCACCATCTCTCAAAGAAAGCATTTCATTTTTTTGAGATGTAACCCCATCGATACGATTACCTTCTTCATCCTTTTTCCAAATAGGTAGGCCCCAATCCTCAAACAAATGGACTGAGTCATCTACTAAGCGCCCAACGTCATAAACAAGATCCTCTCTAATAATCCCCATTAAATCATTACGGACGTAGCGAACGTAGTCCTCTGCTGTATTCTCTCGGCCAACATATGTGTTAATAGCTGAAAGTCCCATTGCAACTGCACCACTTCGATCCGTTGCCGCTTTATCAACCATAGTAATCCTCAATCCCTGTGGTGTAGCCCAGCGATCACACTCAAAAGCACAACCGCATGCAGCCATTCCTCCACCGATAATCAGGATATCCGTTTCGTGTACTTCTATTTCAGGTTTTTCTGAATGTTCAAAATTGTTTACTTTGGGTTCAAGCATTTTTCTCTTTTGTAAAATTTAGATTATTAGAAATAAATTAAGCAGGAACGGGTAGTTGACTCCCCTTTGCCTGGTGAGTGAAAAAACCTTGTTCTTTGATCTTTGACAGGTCTGCATCAGCTGCACCTTCACCTGCAAAAATATCAACTTCTCCAGGGTTTACAGTTCTAGTAGGAAATTTAAAACGTTTTATAGTTCCGTTTCTGAATTTTACTGTCCACATGATACTATCTGAACCAGGTAAGGGTATTACAGATCCACCTAGAGGTGCGAAATCAGCATAACAACGAATTTCAATTGCTTGTTGGGGACATATCTTTACGCAACTATAACATTCCCAACACTGAACAGGTTCTTGGTTGACTGCTTTCTTTGTCCCTTTATTCAGAGTCATGAGATCATGAGGACAAATATACATACACGCAGTTTTATCCTGTCCTTGACAACCGTCACATTTTTCCGTGATTACAAAGCTTGGCATCAGCTCTCCTTCAAATAATTGTGTTTTATACATCACCCCTGAAAAAAAGAGAGGTGTTCTCAGCTCTAGTGTCTATTCTGTTAAGAATTTTAAAAAATCAAAAGATGAGATGGATACATTTTCGTAGTGCTTCAACTTTAATGAAAATACATATCTACTTATTCAAATAATTAGATATGCTATCATCACACCATTACAAGTAACTTTACCCCACCACGCAGAAATTCTATAGCCTTTAAATTATAATTCAAGACTTAAATTCAATATT
>Ga0208277_1001505_pt1 | contig 13542 bp, 9 predicted proteins | sample ETNtaG_5_FD_185782 | JGI IMG/M metagenome (GOLD analysis project Ga0208277, IMG submission 185782) | Marine microbial and viral communities from oxygen minimum zone, Eastern Pacific Ocean - ETNP201406SV205 (SPAdes) (version 2) | ecosystem: Environmental > Aquatic > Marine > Oceanic ...
CGAAACAGAATTTCCAATTCAAAAAAAGGACTATAAGCCAATAAGCAAATACTCACTGTGGGGAATTTATGGTTGCTCAATATCGGCAGGTTTAATGTGTTTTGGTCATGCAGTGGGGATAGCACAATCATATTATATTTCAAATGAATATTTATATTTCATACCAATTACAATGGGTTTCGTTAACATGGCTGGAGGGATATTGTTTAGTTCTTTAATTAAATATTACCAATATAAAAATATAATTTTATTTCTTACAATTTTATCTACATTTTCACTTTTATTATTATTCTTTTTTCCTACTAAAATATCTGTATTTTTGGGGTTGCCTTTGATAAGCATCTCATATGGTGGAATAATAGCCATATACCCCTCAATGATAAATAAATTAGTTGGTAACACTTCAGGTATTAAAATTTATGGATTCGTCTTTACTGCATGGGGTTTCTTTGGATTACTTATGCCATTTTTAGCTGGTAAGACTTTTGATATGTTAAACAATTATTCTTTCATTATATTTATTACAACAATATTGAGTATCTTTCCTATATTAATAATTTATTTTAAATATGATAAATTAATAATATATACAAATAGATAACTAATAGTTTTAAATATCTGAGGGGTGTCGGATTGTAAAATTTTAGGAGGTCGCAAGAGATTTTCAAGTATTAAATTGCCATGGTAGTCTTAACGGTTTCTAGGTATAGAACGATAAACATTATTTTTTCTACCTTGAACTGCTTCACTAAAAATTATGTATAATCCAGCTCCAGCTATTAGGGAAATTCCCAGCCATGAAACTATATCTGGCCAATCTCCAAAAATAGTAATACTCCAAAAAATAGATAACGGAATAGCTACATATTCAAAAGGTGCTATAATACCCACTTTTGAGATACGGTAAGCCTGACTCATGAAGTAAGCTCCCAATCCGCTACCGAGTCCTATACCGAACATGATTATCAAGTCCTGCCAGGTTGGTACTGTCCATGCCCGAAATAGATAAAAGATAATTGGTTCAGACTCATCCGCTAAATTTCCATCTCCAAAGATTAGTCCCATAAGACTGCTAAAAAATAAATGATTTAATTGAATATAAAAGACCATTGTTGAAGCCTTTTCTGCTTTACCCATTTTGCGGGTAGTAATCTGTACCAGAGAATATGCTATTGCTGCAGCTAGAGGAAGCATGTATGCAGGATTGAAAACTCCTAAATCGGGTCGAAACATTATCAAAACTCCTAAAAGCCCTACAAAAACAGCTATCCAACTTCGCATTCCGACTTTTTCGCCGAGTAAAAATACTGATAGTGAGGTAATCAGTAATGGTGCAATAAAGAAAATAGCTGTAGATTCAGCTAGTGGTATAGTAACTAATGCTGTAAAAAAACAAAGGTTAGTGACAACTATTCCAAATCCTCTTAAAAGATGAAGCCCTAGTCGCTTGCTAAGAAGATTTCTATAACCGCCATCCATTGGTATAAAAATAAGAAGTGTGAATAAGATTGCTACAGATGCTCTAATAAATGTGATCTGATGTAAAGCATAATCCCCACTAATAAACTTAATTGCCATGTCAAGGGTGGTAAAGAATACTTGAGCTAAAGTAATGCAAATTATACCTAAATACCTTGATTTTATTTCCATATAACTAAAATATTTTATATTAATTCGAAATATTATTTGCCTACGTTCGGTTACTGATTATAGATGATATTTGAAATTTTTTCAGAGGAATAAATCTGGATGGGTGAAATCAATTTCTATGTTTTACAGTCGGATTAGACTTACTTCATCAAGTAGTTAGGGAGGTAATGGTTGAATCTAAAAAAAGGTGAACATAGAACGATGGACACCTATTATGGAAACTAAGGCGTTATTGTGAAAAGTCGAATTCCCTGTAATTCTTTGGTAATAGTGGCGCACCAGATAGGACTTGAACCTATAACCTACTGATTAGAAGTCAGTTGCTCTATCCAGTTGAGCTACTGGTGCATAAGTGAGAATTATTTTTAGTATACCTAAAAGACGTTTCATAGACAATAATTCCCCTCTTCTTTTATATATTTAATGAAACTATTCAAGCAATTTGCAAATCAATAAAAGATGAGACTCTCTCAAAAACTTCTTCAGATGAAAGAGCCGTCGTATCTAAGACAAAATCAAAGTTCGAATACTCATCGATATCAACTTGATAAAGATTCATAAAGTTCTTCCGCATGGTCTCCCTCCTTTTTTTGCTTGCATCCATGCTACTTCTAATATTTTTAGGTTCTTCAGCAGTTCTGTCAGAATCATTCAAAATTCTTCGAGCCGCTTCTTCCAAGTCGCAAATGAGACGTATTCTGATTGAGTCTGGAACAAAATGAAATCCTAAATGGGCATCAAGCACAAAATCTTCATTTTCTTTACCAAATATCCGTTGTTCCTCATCCACCTGTCGATCAACTTCTGGGTGCACAGAAACATATTCTACAAGAAACTTGGTAATGTCACTGTATCCATACTTGACAGACAAATCACGCATAAATTCGCCAGTACCTTTTGTTACTAATCCGTATCGCTCAGCAATCTGCCTTCGAAGTGTTGATTTACCAGAACCAGGACTTCCTGCAAGGGTTATTTTCATTAAAATTCTATTCGATATTCTGCAGTTGTTCTCTTATTTTTTCCAACTGACTTTTTATTTCTACAGAAGATTTACTTATCTCCGCCTGATTACTTTTAGATGAAATCGTGTTGATTTCGCGATTTAATTCCTGCATCATGAATTCTGCTTTCTTACCGATCTCACGCTGTTCCAAAATATCATCCATGTGTTGCAGATGTGTACGAAAACGTAACAATTCTTCACTTATATCAAGACGATCTGCAAGCAAAGCAATTTCCTGTTCAAGTCGTTCTGGGTTTAAAATTGTTTCGTCATTAAACTGTGCTAGACGATCTTGAAGCCGTTCCCGGTAAAGTCCTGGTTCTTCAAGAGATAGTTTTTCAATTGTATTCAGAATCTGGTCACAATTGACTAATCTATCCTTGATATCATCATGCATAGCCTGTCCTTCACGTTGTTTCATTTGTTGCAGACTTTCGATTGCAAGTGCAAGTGATTCTAAAATAACCCCTTGACATTCTTCAGGAGGCTCTCCAGATTTACTTTCTTCAATAATATTTATTCTGGATAAATCTTTTGCTTCAACATTTACCTTTCGTCCAGACAATTCTTCAAATTCACCCAGTAATCCATTAAATAGTAGGGCACGTTCTGGATTTAGTTTTAATTTTTCTTCTCCAACAACTTTCTCCAATCTGACAGAGCAATCTATTTTTCCTCGAGTACAAACCTCTTTAATCTGTTTTTTAAAATCTTGTTCCAAATTCTGAAAACCCAAAGGTAGTCTACAGCGTATATCAAGAAAACGCTGATTAACAGAACGTATTTCAACCTGACATGACCAGCTCTCCCACTGTAAATCTGCTGAACCAAAACCTGTCATCGAAATTGCCATATATTTTTCCCGGTCTTTAATTTTATCGATTGGTTTTAAACGAATTCACTGTTTGACAAAAATTTCTAATCCAGCTAATTTATTGTTCAACGAACAAAATATTGATGAAATCATATGACATTGATCAAAACCCTTAATCAAATCCTTAAACACTATTTTAGTGCGTTATTGGATACATTCCCTTACAAATTACCAAGAGAGATACAGATCTTACGTAAAGATTGTGAATCACTGGTTGAACGTTATAATAAACTATTGAAAGAAATCTCATCTTACATGAAAGATCATGCGAAACTGCAGGAAAATGAACTGGAAGATTCAAAAATCAGTTTGAATTACCATGAAACAGACTCATTTTACCTTATCTCTATCAAGGAAGATCTCGCAAAACTGACTACGGACTGCAAACAATTGCTTGATAATGTTGTTGATAATCCAACTGATTCAAATTTCCATAGTGAAGCAATTGAGCAATATCTCAATCAACTTCACGAACTGCGTCAATACTCATTGCAGATTGAAACTGCCCTTCATGAATATGAAGAAAACATTATGAAGATTGAAGAGGAAATTTCAAATAACACATTGTGTAATTAGTATAAAATATATATCAATTATACTATTTCTGAAACATTCAGTAATAGTAATACTCAAGATAATTTTTCCAGCTCGTAAGCACTTGCTGATTCCATAAATTTTTGAAAACGCGATAAAACCTGTACTGGATCTTCAAGAAGTCCTTCAACCAGCATTGAGTTCTCATAAAGCTGCTCAACAGAATCTTTCAGGAAGGGATGTTTCTTGTCTTTCTGCAGTATTTCTGATAGATTCTGAATAATTGGATGACTCATGTTTACTTCCATGTTTCGCTTTTCCCCCTTAAATTTTTGATCCATCATTTTCATCATCTTTTCCATTTGAGCAGTCATTCCATCTTTTGGTGTTACCAAAGAGCAGGGACTTTCAACTAAACGCTTGGAGTCCGACACTCCGCTCACACGATCTTTCAACTCTTTTTCGAAAAAAGCAATAATATCATTTTTTTCCTCTTTAGACAGTGACGATTCGGGCACTGAAATATCGCTTTCACCAATTTCATCAATATCTTCCTGAGAAATATTTTTTAGTTTTTTCCCTTCATATTCTCTTAAATCCGCAACCATAAAATCATCGATTTGATCCGTCATGAACAAAACTTCCAAACTTTGTTTACGGAAATATTCTAAGTTAGGATTGTGAAGAATTGCCTCTCGTGAACCCCCGGTTACATAAAAAATATCTTTTTGTTCTTCACGCATCCGCCCAACATAATCTTTGAGGGAAACTTCAGGTGATGAATTCTCGGAAACGGAAGAGTTAAAACGTAACAGTTCCATCAGTCGGTTTTTATTTTTGAAATCAGCGGAAATGCCTTCTTTGATTAATGTCCCATATTGCTGCCAAAATTTACCATACTTTTCAACATTTTGATCTGCCAAAAACTCTAGTTCTTTCAATACACGCAAAGTTAAACTGTTTTTTATTTTTTCGATCAATGCATTTTTCTGAACACTTTCCCTTGATACATTTAGTGGAATGTCTTCTGAATCAACCACACCCTGAATAAAACGTAAATATGAAGGAAATAAATGTGTGTTACCCGACTGAATCAAAACTTTCTGGGCATAAAGTGCTACATCTTTACTCTCTCGTGCATAAAGGACCTCATTGCCTATTGACTCAGGCAAATACAGCAGGGCATGATACTGGATCGGTGCATCAACGTTAAAATGCAAATGGTGTAACGGCCCATTTTGAGCGTGAGTAATTTGCTTATAGAACTCAGTATATTCATCTGCCTTAACTTCCGATTTCGATTGAGTCCAAATCGCTTTTACCTGATTAATCGTTTTGTCTTTAAGCTTTACTGGGAAAGGCAGGTAATTCGAATATTTTTTTATGATTGATTCCAGTCTCCATTCACTGCAGAACTCTTTCGCATCTTCCTTTAGAAAAACAGTAATTTGTGTCCCACGATGATTATAATCAACTGGACTTAATTCATACTGACCACCTCCTTCTGAAGTCCATTGCCATGCTTTAGAATCAACCTGCCAAGAACGGGTAATCAATTCTACACGTTCTGCTACCATAAATACCGAATAGAAACCAACACCAAATTGACCTATCAGGTTTTCAGCTGATTTTTTCTCTGCTTGGGCCTGCTGCAAAAATTTGAGTGTCCCAGAATTTGCTATTGTACCCAAATTTTCAACTAGCTCATCCTTGCTCATTCCACATCCTGAATCTTCAATCACGATCTTTGACTTATCCTCATCAAAAGAAATTTTAATTTGTAGTTCCTCATCTTTGTCCAGAACTTTTTCCTCTGTCAAATTCGTTAGCTGAACTTTACTTAAAGCATCTGATGCATTAGAGACAAGTTCACGTAGAAAAATTTCGCGTTCTGTGTAGAGCGAATGGACCAAAATTTCGAGCAATTTTTGCATTTCAGCCTGGTATTCATAAACTTCCGGTTTCGGATTATTTTTTTTACCCATATAGACCTTCCTGATGGTTAAAATAATATTCTATAATTTGTTTTAAATGACGAATTAATATAACTTAATACAATGAATATGAAAAGTAATTTCTTGATATTCAACATGTATAAATTTCTAATTAGCATGAACAATAAATCCAAAAATAACTTCTTTTAATGATGCTTCTCGACTTCTATTTACTTAAAGGTATAGCAACCAGTATCACCTTTGCTATCTGATTAATTTCTGTCAGCGGATGTAATGATTCTCTTATAATTTCATTAATTATATGAACCTTGTGACTACCACAAATTGTTTATAGATAATTAATCAAAAACATTTAGATATTCTTTTTATTAAACTTGATATAAATAAGCTGACTATAGATGAATATTGCTAGGAAGACTTTTATTTGCTTTTATCTATTTTCTTGTTTATTATTACTTGCTCAGACAAGATAATATATTTGTACTTTCGAAAAACAAACCTGAAAAAAGTATGGAAAAAACAATAATTCCAATTGCAAGTGGCAAAGGTGGTGTTGGGAAAAGCTTTGTAGCTGCAAATCTTTCAATTGCTTTAGCAGAACTTGGCAAAAAGGTTATTGTGGCAGACCTTGATTTTGGAGGTTCAAATTTGCATACCTGTTTAGGTATAAAGAACATACATCCGGGGATTGGTGATTTTGTACGCGCACATTTGAGCAAGCTGGATAATTTGCTTGTAGAAACTGAACATGAGAACCTTAGATTCCTAGCCGGTGATGTAAGAAGTCCTTTCCTAGCAAATATGCGCCACGTTCAAAAAATGCGTCTCATTAGTAATTTAAAACAGTTGGAATGTGAATATTTGATATTAGATCTGGGAAGCGGAAGCACATACAATACTTTGGATTTTTTTGGTATGACTCATCTTGGAATGATTATCACTACTACAGAGCATACTGCAAATATGAACATGCTCACTTTTCTGAAACTTTTTGCATTTAGAGTAATTGAACGTTCTCTGCCTAAGAATACATTCCTTGATGAAAAGATGCGAGACTCATACAATCGTACCGTTGCGGAAGAATTCCTTACTGTGAGTGGGATATTGGAAGAAATTTCTAAAATTGATAGAAATATCGCGAATGAAGCCGAACAAAATTGGATTCGTTATAGGCCACGGATTATTTTTAACAAATGTAATTTGCCAGGAGAATTAGACATAGTCCCTTCTATAGAAAATCATTTCAAGCAAAATTTATTGTTAAAAGGAGACTACTTTGGTTGCCTATTTACTGATGCTGCTGTTACAAGAGCCTTTCAGGAACGTAAGACATTGAAAAACGTGGAGCCTTATTCACATATTCTTGAAGACATACACCTTCTTGCCGATCGGATAACCCGCCTTTGGAAAAAACCAATAAGGAATAGTGCAAGCCTTCTACAATCCAATTCAAAAGATGTTTTTGAGAAAAGGTTGAAAAAATAGAAGAATGATAAGGAATGAGCTCCCAAAAACGTATCAAACTTATAATTCATGGGAAAGTACAAGGTGTAGGTTACCGCTTTTCAGTGAAGCGCAAAGCAGATTCTCTGGGAATTATGGGATACGTCAAGAACCTACATGATGGCTCTGTTTTCACGACAGCACAAGGGAATATTTTGGCATTAAATAATTTTATTAAATGGTGCTACATAGGACCTCAGGAAGCTTTAGTAAGCAATATAGAAAAGACATATGGAGAAATTAAAAACTTCAATGAGTTCAGAATCGTATACTAATTGACATCTTTGTTTTCTGATTCTTTTCAAATAATAGATGACAGAAAATAATAGTTCATAGTTTATTTAAATATTTCTTCCATTTTTTCAGCAAAACTTTTTAAATCAACTGGCTTGACAACATGGGCATTCAAACCAGCTTTGAATGCAGCTACGATATTTTCCTGCATTTCATCTTCAAAAACCATCAAAACAGGTATTTCCTTTAGGTTTGGATCGAAGCGAATTTGCATCAGGAATTCCAATCCGTTCATTTTACTCGTTTCCCACTTCGTTATTACAAGATCAAAAAGACCTGATTTGAGTCTTACCAGCCCAGAGTATACGTCGGGAACCTCTTCTATATTCTCATACTTCAACTGTTTCAGAGTATCAACCAATACCCTCCTTGAGAATGCATATTCATCCACAATAAGAATATTTTTAGATGATTTATTCGTCAAACTCACCCCAAAGTCAAATGAGTTTCAACATAATGAAAACACACCCAGGATTAAATGTTTATTCATAATTATGATGCTTAAAGTTATCTGATTATATAATTATTAAACTATATAATCTAATATCAAGATGCTTAATTGTTCTGCAGGCGTTGATCGGCAATCGCAAGCTGATCAGAAAGCAAACATACAAGGTCCTCAAGAAATTGAGATGCAAGACGAGATTCCTGCTTTGCCAATGCCAATAATTTTGTCTCCGTGAACAGTAGTAACATTGAGTCTTGTCGTGCCACCGCTCGAGCCGTCGCATTTTCTTTTCCCTCGCAAAGAGTATATTCTCCAATTAAATCAAAACCTTCCCTCGACCAGCAATATCCTACAGAAAACGTGTCGCTTTTAGGAGAGGCTATCGATTCAATTTCAACTTTTCCAGAAGCAATGAACAGGAAGTCTCCCGTATCGTATTTAATTTTTGATAATCTCCTTCCTTTGGCGACTTTGTAGGTTTGACTAATTGATTGTAACTTATCTACCCATTTTTTACCTAGCTTCTCCCAAAGAACTTCAGGCTTTTTCAAAAGTTCCTGTTCCCTTAATTTTTCATCATTATTTAAATTTTCTTCCAGGCTTTTGAGATTAAAGTCTTTTTGCGTAAGCAAACGCTGATGCGTGTCTTTCAGAGACGATTGAAGTCGATTTGCCAAATTTAAAAATAGTTTAGCAGCTATTTTTGGATTACGTTTTTTAAGAGGATCAAGACAGTCACGATTAACGACCAACAGGCGTGTTTTTTCTGCAGCTTCGGCACTAGCACTACGCTCAGCTTTTCTGAAAAGCCCCATTTCACCAAATGTGTTACCTTTTTCCAGACGGACTAGATCAGTACGCTTTCCGTTTTTTTCAAGAAAGATAGAAATAGATCCATCCAGTATTACATACATTTCATCACCAATATCTCCCTGAGAAAATAGCAACTCACCTTGTTTCAGATCCTCTGGATAGGCCGTCAAACTGGCTATCTTTGCTTCTCTGACAGTCATGTTCTGAAATAAATCAATCCCTTTTATAAATGATTCATCAAATTTGAGTCCAACGTAATCCCAAACAGTGATTAAACCTGTTTCCATTACGACGGATGGCAAAAAAGTCATGTCTATTGCCAGACATACCATCAGCGTTAAAGCGGTGAAAGCACCAAACAAAATCTGGGATTCCATCTCAGATTGCACAAAGAGGATAAACCCCGCTGACAGTGCTATCGTAGAAAACATCATGGGACGTGCAACAATTGGCAATGTTATTAATGATGCCTCCCTTTTATTCCTTAACTTATTTGCATTTTCGTTGTAATGACTTAAAAAATGGATCGTGTCATCCACGCCAATCCCGAGAGCAATAGCTGCAATTACTGAAATCGTAACGCCAATTGGAATTTCTAGCCAGCCAAGAGAACCAAAAAATACAAGGATTGTAATTACATTCGGAAACAAGGCAATCACCCCCATTTTCCAAGAAAGGAAAAGCAGCGAAAGAATGACAAAAACTATGATCAATGCTAAAAAAACACTGTTTATCTGACCTTGAGCAATGTTGTTTGCAGATTCGCTGGAGAGCACTCCACCACCCGTATAACTAAATTTTAAATGCGGCAAAAATTCCGGCACCTTTAACTGCAACATATCTCTCAGTGAGAGAAATGCTGTTGATCCGCTGCTACGCATTCTAATCGTTACCTGAAGCACATCTTCTGCAGTACTTAAAAACCTTGGACCGTTTTCACTTGTTTTTTTAAAAAAATCAACTACTTCTTCGTCTGTCAATTTATCAAGTCCCATTCGGTAATGATCCAGGACATCGACCGGAGAATGTAATTTATCAATTCTCAGTCCTTTTAAATTATCAATTTCAGTTACACCATTTACCTGAAAAATCCAATCCTGAAGATCTTTCAATCCTAAAATAGTTTTTGCCATTTTCAGAGGATTTTTCGTTGTAGTATCCTGATTATTACTACCGGTTTGCGCCCTGAATAATAAACGCAAAGTATCAGTTCCGGACAATTCATTTTCAATCAATTTCAAATCTTTCACTAATTGACTCTCTTCAGGAAAAGTCTTATTATTACTGTTGATGCTGAGTCCCATCATACCAAAAGCCGCAAGACAGGCAGTAAATAGCCAGATCCAGATTAAACGTTTGCTATGCAGTCTGAGCCATTCTGCTATAAACCTGAAAAAACGATCGAGTAAACCTCTGCTCTCGTCGGTTGATGCTATTTCAGGCATATGGAAATAATGCAGTAAAGCCGGTGCAAGAGTGAGTGTAAATAAATTAATTGAAACAATACCTAAACTTGAATACAACCCCAACTGTTGAACAGCAGGAATTGGGCTGACCATTAGAGCAATAAAACCCGCGACAGTTGTTATGGCTGTCACAGTGACAGGAACCGTGACGGAATTTAGGGTCTCCCTTATTATCTGTGAAATTGAAGAAGCGGGGACTCCGTCAATCTTTTCTTTTTTCGTTTCAAGTGCTTCAATCTGATACTGATTGAGAAACTTAATCACGTAAGCGCTACCCACACAAACAATGATCGGTGCACAAGCCATAGTGACCAAATTAAGTTCGTCTCCGACCCACCCAATGATTCCAGCTGTCCAAAGAAGTCCTAACAAGACGACTGATAATGGTACAAAGACGGCCTTAATACTCCGGAATGCGACTAAAAGCACTATTACAATTAAAATCAAACTCATTGGTAGAATTCGCTGCATATCCTGTCGTATCAAACGGCTAGCCTTGTTGATTTGCCTGGGTTGGCCTGCATAAGCCATTCGAAGGGTTTTAGATATTTCCGTATTATTTTGATGCTTGACCAGCAGTTGGTTAATTATTTCCTGGGTTTTATCTGATTCAGGTTTTGATTCTGGATTGAAGGAGATAATCAGTGCGGCAGTACTCAAATCTTTGGAGAGAACATCCCCTTGAAAGAGTGGGTGGTTTTTTAAACTGCTGACAGTTTTGCGGATTTTTTCTTCAGCATTAGCATGTATTTTTTGTTTGCTTAAACCGGATTTTTCAATTAAGCATTCTTGCGATGAAGACTCAGAAGAACCAGTCTTAATTTCATCCTCATTATCCTCAATTTTATCTTCCAGATTTTCATCGAGTGTGCCTTCAAGACTTTCCTCAAAATCCTCATCAAGACTTTCCTCTAGGTCATCCTCAATTCCTTCTTCAAGAGTTTCTTCCAGATTATCAACACTATCTACGGAGTTTAATTTTTCAGAGGAAGAGCTATTGAGGCAAGAAATTTCATTTTTATATTTTTCTAAGACAGAAATGCAAACCGAACCTATTTCCATTTGATGAAAATATGATTTGCCTGCACATTTACCTGAAGCTTGTGGAATATCCAGCATGCTAATGACTTTGGAAATCCCGGGAACTTTGGATTCAATATCTGATTTCAGGTGAGATAATGTTAACAAATAATCGAGTCCTACTGGTTCTTTTTCTTTATTGTGAAGAGCAATCACTACAACTTCTTCACTACCGAACGCCTCTCTTGCATCCAGGAATTGCTGGTAGGCTCCTGAATCACGTTCAATGAATGGTTCTACCGTGCTGTTGATTCGTAATCTCCCGCTGTCTGAATCAAATAGCCCATCCTTTGCTTTCACAAAAAAGAATATGCTGACGGCAAAAATAACTAAAAGAATCAATTTGGGAAATTGATTTATCTGAGTAAAAAAATGTACAAACATGCTTGCTTCAGTTTGCAGTAAATTTTTGAGTATAAGTCAAAAATATCTGATTTGTTTGAATTTTATTTTCTAGCATTTTTTGTCTTTCTGTTTCCAAACGAAAAAATTTCAATTCTAGTTCCATATCATCCTTGAAACGCTCCCATGTAAAAAGCGAAGCAAAGCCATGCTGTACGAAAGGCCAGGTCTGATAGTTAAGCAGTGTTATACGCAAAGAATTATCTGGTGTTTTCAAAACCGCCACACCGGAAAACTGATTGCGTTCCACATCCCTTTTACGGGGGATCAGGTTAGACTCATTTTCATAATGAAAAATGTGCGTATCTGCAGGCACATCATACGACTTTCGATGAGAATAAATCATTAGCCAGTAAAAATACTTGAAAGTCCTCTCAAACGAAGTAGAAAATGCAAAATGAGGTGAACTTATAGTTGAAAGACGAACGTGTTTCCCTTCTGGGACTTCATAGGAATAGAAGTTCCTTTTTTTGAATAAACCGGATTCCAATTTCCATACCATATCACTCCAAACTGCATCTAATTCCAATGTTAAAAAATCTGAACGGGTTTCTTGTTCGTCATAATTGGAGAGCATATTCTCAAATGAGCCCTGGAGAGTCGTCGAGTCATTATCTGTAACTCGCTGATATTCAAGTTTTATATATGGATTTGAGTCAAACCAATGGAACAGACCAAATCTTGCATCCAAAATATCTCCAGTCCATTGATATTGTATACCAAAATAATCCCTTAGAAATGATACCTGTTCTTTTTCTTCTTCTTCTGTTTTTTCAACCTCTTCCCTGAATTCGGTGAACCTCATCCCAAATGTTTGCTGCCGAACCGGAGACAGATATAATGTCGCAGTGTGTTCTCCCCGGAACCAATTATATCTTATGGCAGGAATAGCATCTTTGGAGTCATCCGGGTCAAAAGTATAAAGCCCCATAATATTATTCATATGCAACACATCAATCACTTTATCTAAATCTACTTTTCCAAGATCAAATATCTGGGTACCGTAACGTAGTTGATGAGAACCCACTCGGTAATTAGAATAAATTTCACGTACGCTAGCAAATCCATCAAAGATACGTTGTTTCTCCAATTCATAGTTTTGCGAAAAACTTATTGAGAGCCTGAAATAATTGTACATCCGAGGAGATGTTTGCACCTTCACTGATTGATCGTATGTTGAAACAAAGCGCAGTTCCTTGATTTCACTCAGCAATGGATCTAAAAGATCTAATCCCTTGGTTTCACTTGCTCCAAACATTGTTTTTACTTCATGGTTAAAAGTAACTCTTGGTGGAAAAACTTCCTCTTCCTCTTCACTGACAAGTTGTTCTTCTGACTCCTGTTTCCCTAATACATCAAATTCGGTAGATTCTCCCTCTAAAATTTCTTCATCCAGATCAAGCTCCGCTTCAGAATCTACGAGAGGGTCTTCTTCTAGACCAAGATCTGTATCAGACTCTGCAAGGGGATCTTCTTCCAGCCCTAGATCTGTGTCAGACTCTGCAAGGGGATCTTCT
>Ga0208277_1001508_pt1 | contig 13526 bp, 20 predicted proteins | sample ETNtaG_5_FD_185782 | JGI IMG/M metagenome (GOLD analysis project Ga0208277, IMG submission 185782) | Marine microbial and viral communities from oxygen minimum zone, Eastern Pacific Ocean - ETNP201406SV205 (SPAdes) (version 2) | ecosystem: Environmental > Aquatic > Marine > Oceanic ...
CATTTACCTACATATTTGTTTCCATTTGCAAAAGTTTCAGTTCCCTGTCCATTATATTTGCCGTCCTTCCATTTACCTACATATTTGTTTCCATTTGCATAAGTTACGGTTCCCTGTCCATTTGGGTTTCCATTTTCAATTTCTCCTACATATTTAATATCCTTTTTCTCATTCCCACTTCTATTCCATCCCCAATTTCCGTCTACTTTACTGTAATACAATACCCCATTTTTCTTACCCTTATTTTGTTCAAGTTCCGGTTTATGAACATTCCCTAAAATCCTTTCACATTCCTCCTTGACCATCTCAAACATTTTATTACCAGTCAACTTCCTATCCTCCATCGTTTGGAGAACACATTGACTAACACTTTCATATTTAGATGACTGACCAATCACAGGAGAAGACAAAAGAAGTAAGGAGAGGACGATGAGTAGATGTTTCACTTGGTTTCCCATTAGTGGTTAAGGAGAACCCAATATATACCAGAACTTGGGGGATTTATCAATAAATGGGGATTTTACTTGGAGAGTGTCTTACTGTGAGGAATTAAATTGGGGGTTCTCAGAGGAAATGATGTGGATCTTAAATTAGAAATTATAACCAAAAGTTAAATAAAATGAATTGTTAGGAGTATATTTTTTTACAGTACTCTCATAATTTGATCGACAAGAACTCGAGCATTCCCAATCCTCTTCAAGTTCATAGGTAAATGATGGTTCTTCACTTATAATTCTAACTAAATATAGTCCTGAAGATAGACCATTATAAAAAATCCAATTCATTCCTACACCAAAATTAACTCCATTAGTTGGGTAATTTGTTTTATAAACTGCTTTCTTTTGATTATTTTCATTACTTTTTACAATAGATTTTGTATCCCAATTTGTTGATACAATTCCATATTGAACAAATAAATCACTAAATATACTAGTTAAATAATTTCGCACATTTATATATTTTGTTTGAAATTCAAAATCAGCATCTTCCCTTGTTGATCCGTCATTTGAGTCTATTGACATAGTTCCAGACAATGATTGTGTATCAAAGTTTAACCATATATTTTTCGTGACTTTGTAACTAAGACTAAGACCAGTTCCTAAGGATGAATAGACAATTGCTTGTATTTGGAAAGTTTTGTTTCTTGTAATGGAATTATCTTCATTTGCAAATATGTTAAAAGAAAACGAAATTAGTATAAAAATTATAAAAAGGATTTTGAATATATGTCTCATAGTTTTTTTGGTTATTTTATTTGATCCCTAAATATACCAGAATTTGGGGTTTTGATTTGAGGATATTTTTGGTGAGTGTTATTCTATTACTTTTGGTGATGGTTTGGTGATGGTTTGGTGATACTCAAATGACTTGTCTAACCTGAAAAGATTTGAATTTACCAAATTTTTAAAAAATAGTTTTAAGGGTTAACTTTTAACTTAATAGACCTAAAGCATGCGCATCTTACCAACATTATTTTCTATTATGATTTTTTTAATAATTTCAAAAGTTTCTCCAGCAGAAACTATTGAAATTGAGTTTACAGGACATGACTCGTATAGCATTGAAGTTGCACATATCAAAGTTGGAGATACAATAGAATGGTTGCCGAAAAATGAGGGACATAATGTAGAGTTTCTTGCAGGTCCTAAAATGAAATCTCTTCCAAAAAAATCGGAAATCGACGAGGTTTACTCTGTCGTTTTTAAAGTACCTGGAATTTATTTATACGGTTGTACTCCTCATGGAAATATGGGCATGCTAGGTCTAATTGTAGTTGGGAATGATTTTCACAATTTGGAAAAAATTAAAAACATTCCATTACCTCATTTAGCATCTTCAGTTTTGAAACGATTAATTAGAATTGCACAGTCACATTCCAAATCATCTTAGTTTCAATTAACATTTGCCTATGAATGCATTCCTATAATTCACGTTAGGATGGATAATATATACCAGAATTTGATGTGGATTTCAATGTGTGGGGTGTTTTGACTTGGGAGTTTATTTGGTGGGTGTTTTTTTACTATTTTTAGTGTCTGTTTGATGTTTTTAAAATCGCAGACAGTATAATTCTTATTCCGTCATTTGTTCACGCAGACCTTGTAATTGCAAGGGTTTGTGTAGCAAGTAAGGGGTTAGACTGAAAAATAGGGGGCTCAATCCCCCTCGTCTCCACCTTCCCCTGAATATAGGCAATAATTAACTGATATTATTAATTATTATAATATGGACTATTTCTTTACTGGGCCAGGTTTGTTCAATCTAATACATCCATAAATAATAGGATTTTTTCAAAATAAGCATATCCATGCATCCACAAAGCAAATTATATTTCCAAAAAACCAACTATCATGCATCCTTGAGATTTCTATTTGTTATTTCATTGATTCTATTCAACGGATATCTGATAAACTTGGGGAAAACCTATCAAAGCTTTTTCATTTCGACACAGAGCCTCTTGCTGATGTCTTTATTTGCCCCATTACATGAATGTTCGCATTCAACAGCATTTAAATCTAAATTCTTAAATCGATTGGTTATGTTTTGTTGTGGGATGATTCATTTGATGCCGTCGATCTGGTTTAGAGAATTCCACATGCAACATCACCGACACACTCAGGATGTCACAAAGGATCCTGAACTTGGAACAGAATATCCTAGGACGATTGGTGATTATATTTTTTTAATTACGGGGATCAAAATCTGGATCTACCTTGTTAAAAATTTTTTCAGGTTATTATCAGGAAATGCAAATGAGTCCTATATTAACAAGCATAACACCAAAAAGGTGGTTATTGAGGCTCGCATCATTTTTATAGTTTACCTTTTGTTTTTATTCGTCTCTTTAAATCTTAACAACGGGATCCTTTTGTATGCGTGGATTATTCCGATGATCATCGGTCAGCCTTTTTTAAGATTATTTCTTCTTGCAGAGCATGGCTTATGTGACTTAACAACTGACATGTCAAAAAACAGCAGGACCACAAAAACGAATTTCTTGGTACGTTTTTTTATGTGGAACATGAATTACCATACCGAGCATCATACTACCCCGGGGATTCCTTTTCACAAACTGCAAGAATATCAAAAAATTATTAAACATAAGTTTAAGTATCAAGAATTAGGCTACTTAAATTTTCATAAAAAATACTTGATGCACCTTTTGAATCAAAAAGCTTTCGCTGGGTTTGATTCGATGTATCAATGACCAATAGGAATTTTTTAAAAATTAGCATATCCACTTAGCCCTCCTTTTAGTTTATAAACACAGAAATGCCAGGTATTTCAATTACTAACCAAGAAGAATTCAAAAAGAATAAATTAATTCTTCTAACCGGCCCGACTGGATATGTTGGAGGTAGGCTATTGAAAATTTTGGAGGAAAATCAATTCCGTTTAAGGTGTTTAGCCAGGCGCCCAGAGTTACTGCTGCCAAAAGTTGATTCAAAAACTGAAGTTGTCAAAGGTGATGTGCTGGATCGCAGGAGTCTTTTTTCAGCAATGAACGGAGTTAAGATAGCTATCTACCTAGTTCATTCAATGGGTTCAGCAGGGTCATTTGAAGAAAATGACAGGATTGCTGCTCATAACTTCGGTGAAATTGCCAAAGAAGCCGGAGTGGAACGTATAATTTATCTGGGTGGGTTAGGAAATGAGAAAGATGTTTTATCCTCTCATCTTCGTAGTCGTCAGGAAGTGGGGCATATTTTAAGGGCTTCAAATGTACCTTTTATTGAGTTCAGGGCTTCAATAGTTATTGGTTCAGGAAGTCTTTCTTTTGAAATGATCAAATCTCTTGTTGAGAGATTGCCAATTATGCTGATACCGAAATGGGCCCTTATGTTTGCTCAGCCAATTGCTATAGATGATTTGATATTATATATAGTGGAGGCTCTTTTTAAGACTGATAATGCAAACTATCTATTTGAAATAGGTGGGTTAGATCAGGTATCTTATTTAGATATTATGCGTATTTACGCAAAAAGTATTAATAAAAGAGTGCTGATGATTCCAGTTCCAGTGCTTACTCCTTATCTATCGAGTTTATGGCTTGGATTAATAACTCCTTTATATGCACGTATTGGCAGGAAACTTGTTGAAAGTATAGTTCATTCAACTGTGGTTCGCGATGATACGGCACTGCGTAATTTTAAAATTAAGCCAATTGGTATTGAAGAAGCAATTCAGCGTGCTATTAAATTTGAGAACAGTGAATCAGCAGCATCTTTTTGGTATGACTCAATCTCATCTTCGGGAGAAAAAAATCATGATAAAGGATATAAATTTGGTGAGAGACTGATAGACGCCAGAACCATAAATATAAATGTTCCTCCAGAGATAGCTTTTAATCCAATTAAACATATTGGTGGCGAAAAAGGCTGGTATGCATGGAATATCCTCTGGCAGTTAAGAGGGTTAATAGATCTTTTGCTAGGTGGAGTGGGAATGAGACGCGGTAGGTCTCATAAAGACAAATTGATAGTTGGAGGGACAATAGATTTTTGGCGTATAGAAAAAACTATTACTAATAATTTTTTGAGTCTGTCTGCAGAAATGAAATTGCCGGGAAGGGCATGGTTGGAATTTGAAGTAATAGGAACAGAAAATTCTTCAGCAATAAAGCAAACCGCAATTTTCGAGCCTATTGGTTTTTTTGGGAAAATCTACTGGTATTCCTTATACCCGCTTCACCAACTAATTTTTGCGGGCATGTTAAAAGCGATTGCTAAAAAGGCAATTGCACTAAATAAAAAATCTGGGACAGCTTAAAGGATTTAGAGATTCACTAAAATGTGTAATCAAATCTCGTTCAATTAAAACCAGTAAAATGCTTGAAATTAAAGTCTCAAAAATCTTTGATAAAATATGACAAGGTATGAAATCTCTGGACATTGATGACATAAAAGGAATCCTTAGAGTAGAGATTAGGAAACAAATTCTACACACACATCATTTGTTTGAAGGAACAAATAGATGGAGTGAATCTGGTGTTGAAAATAGTCTCAAATCTATACAACTTAAGGAATCAAATCTCAAAGAAACTTTAGACTCTAATTTGAAAAATTATCAAGGTGAGGTTGATTCTAAATTAGAAGGAATTCTTACATCATTGGATATTGAAGTTGATAGAGATTCAATTAATTTTAAGAAGTTAAGGAACAAATTTATTGATTTATATTTACTAAGATATGATTGGATCAAGGAACTACTAAATGAGTCAGGGAAAACAGATACGGACTTCAGACTTCATGCACAAGAAAAACTTAGAATTGGTCTATTTCCAGAATTAGTAAATCCTTCTGGAATAGGAAAGAATGACGCATTTGCAAGGGGGACACATCTACAACCAATAATAGAGAATATTCAATCACCAGAACCTATTGAACCATATCTTGTCCAAACATCAGAACTAGATTTACAAGCAAAATTGCAGAACTCTGAATCCATATTAGGTAGTAGAATTCTTCGTTCAGAGTTGGATAAAGAGAAACAGACTAAAAGTTGATCGAATTAAATTGAAAGTGCAGTTGTAAAAGAATGATACAGTCTTTAAAAGAATGATTTAAAAAACCCTATGATGAAAATGCAAAGAAGATAGTAAGAGATTATACAAAACGGAGATTTAGAGTTGTATTTTGGATGTTTATTTTAGTTGTTTTACCAATTATTGCTGCGGAATTAGATAAAAGATTTAATATTTCTGAGTTTTTGGGGATACCTTGTGAATCCATCTATACTGAAGATAAATGTAATAAATGAAAGAATTCTACAAAATGAAATGGAAACTTTTTCTAATCACAATATTAGTTCTTCGAGCGATATCAAAAGTGTCCCATCCAAATATAAAATGGAAAAGGTTGAAGGTGGATTGGAAGAAATTGATTGATGGATAAATAACAAATAATACAAGGTGGGAAAATTGAAAATGAGAAATAGAAAAACTGTCATCATCATTGGTTCTATTCTTTTAATAATGTATTTACTTTCTCATCTTTATTATTATCTATGATGGATTTAATAGTAGACGTTCTTTTAGAGGTAGGTTCAATTGTTCTCATGGGATTTATTTGTTTTACAATATATGTAAATGGGAAAATATTTCTAATTAAAATTGGTCTAATTGATAAAGAACAAGATGATGAATCAATTAAAGATTAAATGTTGAAAGAAATTTTTTATAAGAATGAGAGTTAAAATCTAAATATGACAACTAAAGTAAATATTAAACTTACCCAAAAAGGATCAAATTTTCGTGAGGTTTCATTTTCAACTAATCACCCTATTAACTTAGTTGAAATGTGGATGAAAACAAGGGTTTGGGATGACAAAGACAATGAAGGAAGTTGGGATATAGAAGATTTTACATTTAATAATGATGGTAACTCTGAAAATTGTGTTTGGGATGGAATTATCAATAAATGGATGTTAGAAAGAAACACTTGAAAGAACTCTACTTTACATCACCTTATTATAATTCTTTCATCATGAAGATCATTGAATTCAACAAACCTTTTGGAATAACACTTTCGGTATAAGCAGTTGTTTCTTTAAATCCATATTTTTTGTAAAGAGATATTGCTGAAGACATGAAATGTGCTGTATCCAGATAAAGTTTTGAAAACTCATTTCCTTGTGAAATCTCAATCACCTCTTCTATCAAAAGATTCCCTAATTTCTTACCTCTGAACTTTGGGTTTACATACATTCTCTTTATTTCTCCTGCATCTTCTCTGATTTTTCTCAAACTGATTGTTCCAGCAATTTCACCATCAACTTCAACTAACAATAACCTTCCATCTGGTTCAGAAAATTTGTCTAAATTATTCATAGTGAAATTTACTTCATGTTCTACATCCAGATTAAAATTCCATGGTGGTCTGCTTAATTCTTTTGCTATAAATGACAAGTATTCATTCAAGATGATTCTTATTTCCCCTAAATGAGATTCCTTGTATTGAAATATTTGTATATCCATTTTTTCAATTTTCCTTCATAGAAAAGATTTGGATTTTATAATTCTTAATTTAAACATACCATCTAATCATTCCTATAATTCCTGCAGTTGCATAGAATAATTGAAGGAACAATATTCCTTTGTGTTTTCCAAAATATGCCCAACTCCCGATTAAAACTGATGAAATAACTAGTAATGTGAAACCTATAAATTCAGCACCTATATTCATAGCAACAATCAATGAATATAAGATAGCAGTTGCAACTCCACTCCACTCTAGAATTTTTTTCTTATTTAACATTGTCTTTTTTATATAATCCCTCATGGTGTTTTATATTAACTTACCTTACTATCTTACTGAAAACGACACTAAGTGCTTATGTATCAACTGGAATACTGTATGGGTTTACTTTTTGGGGAATACTTTCAGAATAATCAGTCAAATTCAATTACCAATTGCATATAATATCCTATAAGTGGTTTAGGGGAACCAAATATATAACATCAATCGGTTTGTATTACAAGAATAGGGGGAGTTACTATAAGGGTCTCTGACTCTGTGAAGAATTAAGTGGTTTTATTGTTTTATCTTTTCCCAATTCACTACCTTGTAGTCTATGGTTCCGTCTTTTCCTTTCATTGTTCCGTTCCATAGTGAACCAATCCTGTACTCACCAACATAACTGTATCCATCACTAGCAGTAGTATATATCCCTTGACCATGAAATAACCCATTCATCCACTCACCAACATACTTATTTCCATCAGGGTAAACCACAGTACCAATACCATGAGGTTTCCCAATCATGACATCACCTATATATTTTGCATGGAAATCTTTATCACCAATCTCTATCCACTTAATTCCAGATGCAGTTTTCCACTCATAAAGAGTTTCACCTTTTTGATTATCTCCAATCACAGGAGAAGAAAGAAGAAGTATTGAGATGAGGATGAATAGATGTTTCACTTGGGTTCCTATAAGTGTCTTAGGTTAACCAAAGATGCGAGTAAGACTAAAAAAAGGAATTAGTATTATTTGAGGTAGTGCAGGCTATGCTTGTTATAATAATAATATTTATAAATACTATTATAGCAGTTAATTTACAATAAATAAAATTAGATGACATGTTTTGACTATAGTCAATGCTGTTCATGTTGATTGTCTGAATACGAATAAATAGTGATTAACACTTTTGAATTCATTTTGATGGAATCTCCCGATAATCTATTTTTAATTGTGGAAAAGAAAATGAGATTTATTCTTTTTTTGATTATTCTTTTACTTCTTTCTAATTGTGTTAAAGATATTTGGAATGAATCTAGTAATAGAGACCCTATCACCGGTGAATGGGAGAGATGGTGTCCTCCGATCAAGATAAATATTGATGGAAGTTGTAGAGAAAAATTATAATCAAAATTTGACGTATAACTTAAATTACTAATAATACCAAAGAAATCATGTCATATAACGAAACAGTTATGAAAAACCTTTTAAGGAGCATTCCTCAAAAAGGTAAGGTTGAGTGGATTGGAATTAGGTCCAAGAAAAAAGAAGAGTTATCGGTTATTGAATATGTAAAAGTGGAAAAGGGAACTGGTCTCGAAGGTGATCATTTCAAAGGTAGTTCCTCTGGTAAAAGACAAGTGACTCTCATCCAACAAGAGCATCTCAATGTGGTTTCAAGCATTTTGGGGAAAAAGAGAATTGATCCCAAACTGGCTCGTAGAAACATTGTAGTTTCAGGCATCAATCTTCTTTCTTTGAAACACCATCAGTTTCGGATTGGTGATGTGACTTTGGAGACAACGGGGATTTGTGCGCCCTGCAGTCGAATGGAAGAAAATCTCGGGGCAGGAGGTTATAACGCAATGAGAGGACATGGGGGTATCACGGCGACAGTCATTGAAGGAGGTAAGATCAAATTAGGTGATACGATAGAACTTATTTAGTAGAATAATATTTATCTTCGGATACATTTAAAATAACAATTTAATTTTTGCTTGATTCGATTAATACTCTTAATTTATAATAAGTCCTTCAACTTTTAACTTAAAGGGAAGATATGAAAAAACTAATACTTACTTCGTTTGTATTATTTGCAGGTATGGGGATTTTATTTGCAAGTGATTGTGACAGTAAAGATTATGCAAATGTTAAAAAATCGACACCAGAAATTGTTTTAACATCAAACAATCTACAACTACTAAAATATTCTGACCATGAGGGGACTACCAGATTTATCATTCAAAAAATAGATGGAACCGTTTTAGCAGAAAATATGAGTAGATTAGAATTAAGAATTGATTTTCCAGAAATAGAAAAAAAATTCGAAAGTTAATATTATAAAATTCCATCAAGTTTTAAAGAGGATCAACAAATAATTTGATGGAATTATCCCTTGGGCAATCTTTCATTTTTTAATTCCTTGTTTCATTGGAAGAATTCTCACTCACTTCCACCAACAACACTACTCATCCCACCAACTTCTAATTCCTGACCCGAACAACAAGGTTCTATATTCGTTTTACAAACTACACATTGTTCGTGACCATGAACAAAAACAGTCTGAGATGATTGGCCACAATAAGGACAAATCTTACTTTTTGACTGTTTTTTGGAACGTGCTTGATTTGATTCCTTTATTTTCAAAATTAAATAAAATGAATTTATTGATAGTAGAAACTAAATTACATATTTAAAGTAATCTTCGTAGAAGTTTCATTAACAAACGAAAGATAATGTAAGGTGAAATAAAACGTGGTAGTACTTGGAACAATCTTAAAAAAATTTGGCGAAACTCAATCTTAACATTATTTTTGTCTCTCCAAGGTTTTGTCACAAACCAAACTATCAATAAAATAAAACAAATATACAAAAATGTCTTCACAATATTTCCTAATACATATGAATATTAGAGGAAGGGAGCGAATATTCTTCCAATGAAACGAGGTTACAATTCCCCTTATGGTCTAACTCCCTTCCGAATACTAAGTTAAATCGGGGAGAAACTATAAAAAATACTCTTTAACAAAAAATAAAATCAACAATCCCAATACAAACGAAATTATATATCTGTAAAACATTTTCTTACCATTCAGGAAAATAATCAAATAATCCATCAATTACTTTATAATACCAAAGTACAAATATTATAGTCAGACACCATACAAGTAAAATCAAATATTTTATTACTTTAAGAGAACCTACGATAAGTCTGTTTTTAATATTTTTCATTTTTATAAGCCGTAAAGAAATTCAAGAGGGGGTTTAGATCCTTAGCCACTATATATAAAAGGCTCTCAGATTTTTTTTAAATCAGCTAAACTTCCACCTTATATTCTTGTACCGTATTTCCACCATCAACAACAATTAGTTGGCCGCTCACATAACTTGCCTCATCACTAGCAAGAAAGACTGCAACATGACCAACCTCATTTGGTGTACCTGCGCGACCAACAGGTGTAAATTTTCCAGCAGTAATCTCTCTTTCACTGCTTGATGATGTCTTAATCCAACCTGGACCAACACAATTTACTGTAATGTTGTGTTTGCCAGTTTCAATTGCAAGTGATCGAGCCATTCCAAGCATACCTGCCTTTGCTGTACCATAGACGGAGCTTCCAGGAATACCAACAAGAGGCCCAGTTACAGATGATACATGTACAATACGACCATAATTACGCTCCATCATGCCAGGAATAACACTTCTAGTAACAAGAAATGAGCTTGTTAGATTGATATCGATTCCGAATCGCCAGTTTTCATCACTTGTTTCGTGGAACAAAACGCTTGGTTCTTCCATCCCAGTTTGAACCATACCAGCATTATTGATTACAATATCAATAGCCCCCAAAGCCCCTTCTACATTTTCAATTAATGATTTTACTGACTTTGTGTCTGTGAGATCAGCAGTTTTTGCGTAGGTGTCTTCAACTGTCCCATCCATTTCTTCTAACCTTTGAAATATTCTTTCCGTAGTTGATGTAATTGCTACTTTAGCACCAGCAGCTCTCAGCAAATTAGCTGTGGCATACCCGATACCATTCGCACTACCAGCGCCTGTTACTAAAGCAACTCGGTTTTTAACTCCTGACATCAATACCTCTGCTATGTGATTTATGATATTTCTTGTTACTCATGTATACCTATGTACCACAGGATATAGCAATAAATATCTGATAATACTAGTTATCATAAATTTTTCTTATACCAAGATATTTTCTATTTTTCCTGCAAAGGGCAATGTCATCAACATTCCTACTGGTGTTCCCATCAGCCCTACTGCAATTGGATAAAAAATTTGCCTATTATCTGGAAGGTCTGATTCCAAGAGTATGATTTGATCTTTTAGATTATTTAACATTATTTATTGTTGTATGATATTTATTGCTACTTTGTATCAGAGATTGCAAAGAACATTAAAATTTAATTGGAGGAAACATGATATTCAAAATAGTACTTAATTATTTTAAACAAAGTTATAAACAAAGCAAAGTTGCATTTTATTGTGAACTTTGTGAAGCAGTATTAGTCGGAGGAGCAAGTGCTACTTTAACTTTTACTGTGTTAGATCCAGCAACTAAAGTTTTTGTTCCTATGTATTTTATAGGTAGTATAATGGGGATAATAAGTACAACTATACGCAAGGCAGCATTTGCAACGATACTAACAAGTTGGTTTACAATAATGAATGCTATTGCCTTGGTAAAATTATTTCTATGAAAAAAAGCAAATGATTAAAGTTATTTGAAATATTTATAAAAAAATTACAAGAAACCTGACCGCTAATTAAGTTACTGATAAGTTTAAAAAAATGTTTAGTTAGGGCACATTATTGAGTCAACTAAGAAACCAATGTTAACTAATTAACCATTTTATTAAATGTAGCTAATTTCAAGGATGTATTTTTTGTATTAGTTGTCAAAACTACTAACTGAGAGTGTGACTTTTTTAGTTTTTATTAAGTATTAACTCAATTTTTTAATAGTTTTTCTCCCCCAATCGTTTACACTGCCATCTTCTTTAATCCCTTGCAAATACAGTGGTTGCAAATTTAATACTGTAAAAAATCTCCCTATTTCAATCAAGAAAAGACTTAGTTTGGTCTCTTATATGCAAATCTCTGCGAATAGTATAATTCTATTCCCTTAATGTGGAGGAGAAATCTATGGAACAGATAATCCCTGAGAATGAAAACACTGAAGATTACTTTGGTGGTTTTATGACAAAGACATATAAGGAACTGATAGAGGAAATATCTACAGATGAAATAGATGAACTCTATTTTTACTTGGAAGAACTGACAGGAAAAAATATTTCAAAAAGTGTGGAAAGATAATTATTAAATTTTCTCTTTCCCCCCTTTTGGTGAATGTCAAATGACTTTTCAAAGAGGAGTATATTTATTTGAAGAGTTTATTGACGAACATCACATCGAGTTGTACTTTACCAGGAAGATATCATTTTTCCCAGAATTGGTGTTCCCGTCGAGTCCACCGTCGGTGTTTCCCGTCACATAGATGTTTCCCGAGGAGTCCACCGCCACTCCAATGCCTTTGTCTGTTGAAGTGGTCATTTGGCTAGATGAATTGTACTGGGATTTTTCAAGAAAACTTGGTGCACCAAACTGTCTGGTCCACTGTTTTGTCCCACTCGAGTTGTACTTAATAACAATAGCGTCATCACCACCTGCGTAAGTGTCTAGTTTCCCCCGGGTCCATCCGGAGACATAGATGTTGTCCGAGGAGTCTACCGCTACCCCATTACCCTCATCAAATGTAGGGGTCCCCAACTGCTGTGTCCACTGTTTTGTCCCGCTTGAATTGTACTTAACTAGAAAGATATCATTTTTCCCAGAATTAGTGTTCCCGTCAAGTCCACCTTCGGTTTTTCCCGTCACATAGATGTTAGCTTTGGAGTCCACATTCACTTCAAGCCCCATGTCATTATTTGAAGATCCGAACTGTTGAAGCCACTGTTTTGTCCCACTGGAGTTATATTTAACTAGTAAGATGTCATGCTTCCCCGAACTGGTGTTCCCGTCAAGCCCTCCATTGGTGAATCCAGCCACATATATATTGTCCGAAGAGTCTACCGCTAACCCCTGAGCATTATCAAATGATTTTGACGAACCTTCCAACTGTTTGACCCATTGTTTTGTCCCGCTTGAGTTGTACTTCACAAGAAAGATGTCAGTGCATTCATTGAAGGCCTTTACGGTGCCGGAACCCATGCAATAAGATGGTTTGGTGCTCCCGTCTAGTCCTCCCCAGGTCATTCCTGTTACGTAGATGTTACCCGAAGAGTCCGTTTCAATTGCAGAAGCATATTCATTATTATTCGTGCCTAACAGCTTGGTCCATTGTCTGGTCCCGCTTGAGTTGTACTTGACAATAAACATGTCAAATCTTCCCGAATTATTGTTGCCGTGGAGTTTCTTATCTGTATAACCAGTCACATAGATATTGGCCGAAGAGTCCACCGCTACTCCATACGCATAGTCATCTCCAGAGGAACCCTCCTGTTTCGTCCATTCTTTTGTTCCGCTTGAATTGTACTTGATCAGAA
>Ga0208277_1001509_pt1 | contig 13517 bp, 2 predicted proteins | sample ETNtaG_5_FD_185782 | JGI IMG/M metagenome (GOLD analysis project Ga0208277, IMG submission 185782) | Marine microbial and viral communities from oxygen minimum zone, Eastern Pacific Ocean - ETNP201406SV205 (SPAdes) (version 2) | ecosystem: Environmental > Aquatic > Marine > Oceanic ...
TAATAGCCAAACCTATATACCACGAGGCGGTGATTCAGCTGAATGTAAGCTCACAAAAAGTCGCACTGCAACGTGCATAGGAGAAGCGGGGCAAGCTTTGAGTGACAATGAGTGCTTTCAGTTCCAGCTTTCAAAGCCAGAGACATCGAAAACGTGTTACGGTGCGTGTAATGTCACTAGATCTTGCGAAGAACTCGGCACAACGTGGGGAGTGAAAGATATTTTGGCAGATGCCCCCGGCATCTGGCACCATTATGGTGGTGGCTTGGATGGTTTTGGCGGATATGGATTGTTAGGGGGTCATCCGTCCTTGCGCAAGTGCGGAACACTACAGTTTGACGATGGTCCAGATCAAAGCTGGGCTGCAATCAATTCAGTTGATAATCATCCTGCTTACATCGCAGGAAAACCTACTGGATGTTTTCAACCTACGAACAAGTGGCTGAATATTCCTAAAGGTGAGCATTGGAAATATCAGCATAGCTGGAACCAAAAGGAGAACCTTTACCCTGAAAACAATCCCGGGGTTGATTTCGCGACAGCCAAGCGATATTGCGAAGCCGAAGGTGCACGCATGTGTACTGTGGACGAAATTTACTTTGGAGTACCAAGAAAATACTCCGTTCTTACATGCCCTGGGTCCTACTTGTGGTCTTCTACGGATTGTGGAGAAAACGACGAGGGTGTTTTTGTCACTGAGGCTACCACTGGAATTTGGAACGAAGGCACCGGCCATGGAGTCAGTTCTGTACCCAGTGGTCCTTCCAAGCATTGCATTAATAAGACTACGGCGGACTATGGATACATATATCCAGCGTGTTGCTCTGAATATAAAAAGAATCAGGCGAACCCCGCGGGATCTACTGCGTATCTCTATCCCAGTAGTTACAAAAACAAGACTCTGGAATACTTAGGCGTGGAGTATCCTGCCAGCACTTGGGGAAACGCGTCGGAGTTTCAGACGGTTTTTGAAAAAGAAGTCGATGATCAGCGCTTCTTTTTGCGCTTAGAAAACGGTATGGACGGTTTTTGCAACGCTGGTAACTATGGTCCATCCATTCGAAAAGATTCCAGGAGAATGATGCCCTGTACAGAATACCAAAGCTCGTGCAAAGCAAAGAGAAAATTTCATGCTGATAGCGGGTGCGGGAAGCACACTCATTGTGCCGCCGGCATAGGTGCGAAGTATGGTTTTGCAGAAGGGGCACACGTTTGCATTCCGATGTACAGACTAAATCAGGTTCAATTCGTTCTCGGTTCTTCTTCTGCAATTGGGGGAGTGAAGCAAGATGTGCTGTTTGTTGAACGCGGCGCGGCGATAATCCCGGATGAGGCGAAAATTAAAGTTCTGAAGGGTGAAAGAACGGGTTGCGTCGGTGTTTGGGATAAAACAGTCGACGTAGCAGCCGAGACTACTTTGCAAAAACAGGGCGACTATATCATGCGACCGGAGAACTACCCACTCGTTGGTCCAATCAAAAATTTTAAAACGATTGAACGTATAAAGCGAAATGATGTGGATTTCGGTGGTGAGCTTCCAAACGTCAATCAACCGTATATGCTTTGGAAGGACTTTGTTCTGGATGGTCGAAACAAGATTTTTGGGTACGATTATGAAGATCCCAGGCATCAAGTTTGCATGTGCGATACCTCCACGGATTGTAACTCACCAACGTCCTGGCACGATCTCGGCAGCCTCGATGTCGACAAAGATTATCACCTATTTCAGAGGTACGAGCGGGCGATTGCAATTGGTGGTGACCTTTACGAATCGTACAGTTCTCGCGATTTCTACAAGCACGTTCCACCGTATTTGATACATTCATATGAAAACATGGTTGACCCTCTTCCCGGTAACTCGCAACAGTTGCACCATTCAAAAGACTCGAAATTTGCCGAGTTCTGCGCTCAGCGTTGCGTAGCGAACGACCGTTGCGTCGGATTCAGTTACACAAAGACGAGCATGAGTGGCGAAGAGATAAACTTTGTGTGTCGCATGCGTTCGAAGAGTATCAGGCTTCGAAAGACTAGGCCCCCCGCCCATCCACAAGTGTTCATTCTTAAATCCTTTGCAAGGGAACGTGGCGGGCTTCACCAATGGGATTGGCAACCAGAGATCAATTTCTCCGTAAAAGGTGAAAGAAATCATCCGACAACATTCGCCGAAAAGCAAAAGAATGTCGATCTGAATGGCTTTAATTCGACAATTTTGCCGATAAGCGGGAAGAAAAACTTTGACCCGGCCGTCGTTGACGTGAAAAATATACGCGAGCGAATGGACGCCCGAGAAGGTGGAGATGGTTTTGCTGATCTTAGGTGGAGAAAGTTTTGGGATGTCCTATACGCAACGGTTTCTGGAGATTCAAAAATTTTCCCGCGACTCAGCGCCAGAGCGAGCGATAACCCAAAATCCTTCTCCGTTCAGAATGAAAGCACGATTTCAATCAACACGTCGGCAAGTGTATTCTTTACGGGCGGGCTGTACCTGCATCGTCACAAGTCTACGTGTGGTGGTAATGGGAAAAATTTTCCGTGCGACATCGGAGGACATCATGGAAACAATTGGGGAGGCTTTTTCAGAGATGAATGGTCCAATGACGACGATTGGCGTCAGTTATGCTTTGTTCCACAAGATACCTCGGATTGGGGGGAGGGACCTAAACCCGAGCGAAATCGTCCCATCTGTTACACGGATGGCAACAAAAATACATGGGGCTATTGTGATTGCGAGGAGATTTCAGATACGAGACACTTTGGTTTCGATCTTGTTTTTCAAAACACGAAATTCCGCGGCGAAGAAGTGGTCATGATTACGGATGAGTTACACGGACCAATTCAGTCCATGCGTTGTACAGAGAGCCGGGATTTACTTTCTGAATGTTCTTTCTCTGGAAATACTTCTTATTGCCTAAAGAGCGAAAGATATTTGAGTGAATGGGTTTCGTCAGAAACGCTGTTTCGTGAGCCCGCTAATTATTATGCCAAGATTCGAAACTTTCCTAGCGACCATACCCACGAATCGCACCCGAATTTAAAAATCCTCTGCCCCGCTGGAGAAGTGCTCACAGGACTCGCATTCGCGAACAACGAGACTGATCCCACGGAGCAAGGAGTGTTGGCACGTTGCGGGGTCCCCAGTGGTTTTACGCTCGATGGAGATGAAGGATGGACAAACGATAGCACGCTCCTTTCTAAAGTAAATGGTGCACACGAGCAAGTCAATCACGGTGATTTTCGCAATCTTTTTTACACCAACTGTCCGGATGGCTTTGTTGCAACTGGTATAGCTCTTCAGGGTTTGCAAGGTAAGCAGAACAATCAATGGATGGGTTGGTACGGTCGCAATGATGAACGACATCTCCGCTGCGCGAAAGTGATTCGCACTGATCCAGATCCGAAAGAAGGGTACGCACGTGTATGCGAGCAAAGAGACTGCTCGACATCGACACAACTCGAGACTCGCAGCGAAAACTCACTCAATGACTGCATCGCGGCGTGCAAGAATCAAGACTGCACCGAAATAAGCTACGATGACGCAACGAATAATTGCATTTTGTATGCGCAACCGTGCAAAACTTCAAACACGCCGCATGGTCGAAGTGTGAATAGCGAACTAAAAGCACCAGAGGGATCCTCAGATTTCGGCAAGAATATTTTTACGCCCGTTGAATATGAGCATCCAGTCAAGAAAGAAAATTTAACGGAGTTTGAAGTGAGTTCACACCCTCTTCACAGCTTTTTTAACTCGAATAAGTTGGCGTGGAACACCGCCCCGTGGAGCGTTTGCTCTAAACCTTGCGGAGAGGGTTTTCAAACTCGGAAGGTGTTCTGCGCGCCAAAAGGTAGTTCGATCGAGGATGACAGTCAGGCGGAGGATGCTCTCTGCGGAGGTATTGCACAAAAACCAGCGACGTATCGAAGCTGTAACACTTTCAGCTGTCTTCCCTGGTGTCGGTCTGAATCGGCTGTGCGCAGGCCGTGCGCTTTGTACGAAAGAAGTACTCGCAGTGCGGCTCAAAGTGTAAGCATTCGAAGACAAACGTGTGAGGATTCTGGCTGCTGCTTCGCCCCTCGTCGGAACAATACCGATTTAGAGTGCTACGCGAAACCAGAAGACTCTGATTGGTGGAAAAGTTCTAAATGGACTCCGCTTGCATGGGAAAAGTGTACAAAAGCGCCGCACGACGTGTGCTTAGAACAAGCGGATCGCAACACAAAAACACGAGAAAATATCTGCGCAAAAAGTGATGGGACTATCAGTAGTCGAGCGCAATGCGAAGCTGCTGAACCTGCGAATCTTCAATCGTGTCTGAAACACGAAAAGTGTCTACAATGTGAGCACGAGTGCGAGCACGGCACGTGTGAAAAAGTCATGCACAAAAGGTCCCCGTGGAGTTGGCACAATAAGTGCACTTGTCTCAATGGCTGGACCAAAAGTGGCCAATCTACTAATGGTCCGTGCTCACTGAAGATTGGAGTAGATAATATCATCGAAAACGAAGAAGGATACGGAGAGGTTGGCGACGCCACTGACTGCTCGACAAATCCGAGCTGGACAACGGGTGATTGGGGGGAGTGCAAAAGGGCAGTACCCCCAGCTACTGGTGGCATAAGGATGAGAGACGTTTCATGCTCTGCGAATTCACAGTGCTACTCTAACCACGCGTGCAACTCAACAACGAAACCTATTGCCATTGATGAGACGTGTACCTTTACTGCAAGCGCAGATTTGGAAACTTCTTTGCCACCTGCGATGGACGACGTGCTCAAAAATTCCGTCGAGTATTCGAAATTGTCGCATGCGATGGATAAAGACGACGATTTTGTCTTTTATGAATTCCGCAGCGCACCTGCGAGTCATAGCTTTTCTGCCGCGATCTATACATGTGTGAAAGTGTGCAAAGATTCGGTCGGATGCATAGGTGTAATGTTTGAACCAAAGCAAGGTGCAACCATGGGGGAATGCTCGCTTATTTTTGGTGGTTCGTTGAAGTTTCAGACTCTTGAAAGGAGCTCTAAGTCTCACGTTTTCATGAGACGCGGATATCTGACCCAGACACCCCACGCAGGTACTCAAGAGGCTAGAGATCTTTACAATGCGGTGATCGGTACGGAAACATGGTCGGAAGAATTGGAAGAATTGGTTCTCGATTTGAATGAACAGGATGCGAAGAATACCTCAAGCATATCGGCCGATGATCCAATATGGACTTGGATTCAGAACCAAAGTGGTAAGCAAGATGTGCCACTTCGTAAGTCATTCCTCTCGCTTTCGATGCCGATGCATCCGCGAGTAATCGAGCATGTGCGATATTTAAGAAATTTCTTGACCTATTACTACGATGACGACAGCATTGCAGATTTGGTTTTATCGTTTGCCCATAAGTACCGTAATTTACGAGGGATCATGAACTCAACGACAGAGCGAGAAGACGACCCATCGGTATGGACTACCTCGAAAGAATTTCAAAGGATGTGTCGCATTAACAAAAGACGAGACAACTGGAACTCAGCACCACTCTCCAGAACTCCGAATCCTTCTCCGCTCGCAGCTTTGAAGTTTTTGTTGGAGAAGAATGAACAAAGCTACGCTTCGTCAACCTTTGACGTAACTGAGGCTCCTTGGCCATTACTCTCGATACACGCGATTGCGCATATTCCGACAGATGAGTGCGAATGGATTTGGTCGAGATATGAACTTGCCGAGCCCGATAAGAAAGAATTTGTAGACACTAACCGGACACCAGGGTTGGCCACTTCTTGGGCACACTACTCTGATAATTACATGCGCTATGAAGTTCAGTGCATGGAATCAAACTGGCACAAGGATTCTCTCCCACGAATATCCCAAGATGGAGGAATGTGTGGTCGTCTGGCATACATGGCTGTGGGTAACACTGGATGTCGTGGGAGTCCTTCTACTATGGTTGGACAACCTATGCATGCGGCTGCGATTGCTTTTGACAAGGCCCCCGATGGGCATTGGGAAATGGATAAATATAACTGGATTTATAGCAGTTATTGGACAACTTTTGAAAATCCTGTTCAAACTGATGATATTTCTGGTGCAATAAAAACACGAGAAACGTCCATAGATCACGCAGCTTCCATACCTTTGGCCATGAATGTCGGTCTTGATTCGTATTTGGATGTTCGTCTCGCGATGCATTTGTTTCGAAGTGTGTATTACAACGAGGGCAACTCTATTCTACCCCGCGTTACTAATATTCTTTTGAGTGCACTCGAGACGAATCCACACGTTCCAGAAGCTTGGGAACTAATTTTTACGCATCTTGGTATGACGACTTTGCAAAATAACACGTTGTTCCAAAAAAGCTTCGAGCAATTCAAGCCGATTGCCAAACACTATCCAACTACATTCAAAAAGCTCATAACAGCGGCGGGATCTTTGTTTGAATGCCCTAGAGGAATCACAGAATCTGGTCCAATCAAGTGGTTGGAAGACACCATAGATTGGCTCGCCACTTCGGAAGGCGGCGGAACGTTGGGAGAACTTAGTTTGAAGCTCGATATGTACGTTGAAATCTTACCGTGTTATAGAAGTGCACACGGCTCAGGAATGGATATCGTTAGAGCTTGGGAACCGTATTTAATCGCCGCAGCTTGGAATGAACCTCTTGGTATTACAAAGGATACTCGAACGTATTACGCGCGATCAGATGGTCCCACATCGAAGGCTGCTTTTGCTTCTATCTTTAGATTTCTCTTTGGTTGTGGACCAACGTCTACTCGCGAACAAGCTATACAAAGTAGAGACTTCTGCGGCGCTTCGCTTGCTGGGACGAACCATACAGAAATACTCGATTATCTCGAAGAGTTGATGACAAAAATTCCCCACGGGCACATTGGGAAGATGCAGTTTAACGTTCCTCCGTTTTATCATCAGTGCGGTAATTCAAACAGGTATCCGGAATTCGAAGCAACTGGTGCAGGCAACGACGCGTGGACGATTTGGATGCGTACGGGTAAGGTTTCTCCTCGCGCAGCTTTTGGCACCGTGATGAGTATGCTAGGAAAGTACAAGTCATTTTTAGGTCAGTGGAACTCGTGGGTGGATGAAGAGAATGTGTACTTGGATGGACTCTCGGATCCGCAGGAGCTTTATGCAAATGGTTGGATGAGTTACAAATCGGAAAGTATATGGACGGAATTCAAGAGATGTGCCGGCTTTTCCAGGAAACGTATGCGACGCGAACTCTTGGATGAAGGAGAACATTTTGCTTCCACGCCATCTCTTGACTCACAAAGCGTGCTCAATAGGACGCATACACTTACCATCCCCATGACGTTTGGGAGGAAGAACCGCGAAGACTTTGCGCAACTTCAAAGGACTCACAAAATCATGCTGGACAAGATTGATGAACATTTTGACATTCGAAGTGGCGACGGTGAAGCTTTTACTCCAAAGGGGCGGTCGCTCTTGAACTTTGAGAGTTACTTTGAACAAAACTCGGTGTTCGCCTCAAACAATGCTGCTCTTACGAATGAACTAGAAACGGATTCGCAATTTTCCGATAATCTTGAAGGCTCGGAATCAGAAGTTTTACATGGAACAAGTATACCTTCTGACTCCCAAGAGACTTCTACAAAGGTTGATCCCGTGATGAGTGAAGCGTTTGACACGACTGAGTGCATGCTAGGTTGCATCATGTGTGTTCCAACACCATGTGGTTCGAATGCTTCAACAGCGTCGTGCGCAAACTTGACTGCCTGTGATGTATGCGCAGAGTCTTTCTCTTTGCAAAACAGAGATGGCAATATGGTTTGCATCAAGGCTGGCATTTCGCCAATGCAGGAGAAGTTTACCTTTACGAATGGTAGCGGAACAAATGGATCGTCAACACCTGAGCCGTTGCCACCAAGCCCGCCACCTTTAGCACCAGACCTACCTCCAACCCCGCTCTTTCCGAGCCAACCATCAAGCCCACCACCTCTGTCACCAAGTCCACCCCCACTTTTACCACCTCCATCTCCAAGTCCGCCTCCGGCTCCATTACCGCCGCATCCATCTCCACCACCACCTCCGTCACCTTTACCGTCACCGCCACCTTTACCGCCGCCGTCCCCTTCTCCTCCGCCTTTTCCTCCTCCGTCACCATCTCCGTCACCGCCACCTTCACCGTCGCCGCCACCAACACCACCGCCCCCGCCTTGTGTGCAAACAAACTCCTGTCCTTCTCCTCCACCCTCACCACCTCCAGTTCCATCATCACCACCGTCACCACCACCGCTGTCGCCTCCGCCAGTACCCCCTCCAGATATTGAAATGTTACGTAGTCTATTTACTCCTCCCCCTTCTTCTCCTCCTCCAGATGATGCTCCGCCTTTTGTGGATGACGATGGGGTGCCTACGGGAGTCGATGAGGCTCCATACCACGATGAAGAGGTTCAGAACACGAATCAGAGTTATCCAAAAAGACAAACTTCGAATGATGAATCGCTATTGCCGGAGACGTTATTCAACATGCCCAGGTATAATCCAAACACGGGCTCAACTTACGAGGGCAAGTTTCAGAATCCGATGAAAGATGCAGATTACCAGGGCATGCTCCTGGGTCAGGCGCTTCCAGGTTTCGTTCTCGCAGGATTTGGGTTACTGTTGGCGATTGTTTCAGTTCTCTTGACGGTTGCAGTGTCCATCACGAAGTGTTTTGGTATGTGCTTCGATTCTTGCAACAACGTGTTCAAACCGAAACCGTTCACAACGAAGCAGCTGCAAACGACGAAATTAGTCATCTTTTTCTTTTCGATCATGAGCTTGTGTGGATTTGGTGTCATACTTTCGCAATTAGTAGAGTTAGGATCGCGCGAACATTTGTTGACGATTGCGAACGATTCTGTGTCTGAGATGCAAAATGCGACATTGGAGATAGAGGCAACCTTAGGAGTAGATGGAACTGATACGAAATTGTTAACGTACTCAGAGTTCGTTTCTGAATTGAATGACGATATTGATGATATTAAGGAAGTATACGGAGATGCTGAAGACTTTGTAAACGAGCAGCAGTCGTTGATTCAAGGCATTGCAGGGGCCTGTGCCGGTGGCATGATCGTGACGATACTTCTCTCTGCCTTTCTTGTCTACAAAGATCAATGGAAGTTGCTCATCGTGGTGACTATTTTCACATCTCTATTTATGATTTTATCATGGATTTCCTGGGGTTTGCTAACGATGGTGGGTACTTTTTTGAATGATATGTGCTGGTCGATGGGCGAATTTGTTAAACCGGACGGTGAAGTGCGAATGGACATGATGGATATCTTACCATGCGTGAGCGCTACGACCGCCGTCGATACTATTGGCATGCTTAGGAATTCGATTTTGGAAAAAACATACGAAGTGAACCAAATTATCGTCGATAACAATCCACTTCGGGAGCTCCCTTTACTTTGCCAGGAGTACGTGGCTGTTTCGGTGAATGAAACTTGCAGTCCAAATGGGAATTATGCCAAAACAAACTACGCCAAAACGGTTTGCTCAGCGAAAGATGCGGGCCTGTTGAGAAACGACATAGATGCCGACGGGTACTACTTTTATCCCGAAAAAGGTTGCGTTTATTCAAACAGCACTTGGGATAACAATCTTGGTTCTCGTCGACACGTAGTTGATGCGTCTGACTTTGAACGCATGTATGCCGGTAAAATAGCTTCATCCGAAGAATATAATCGAGCCAAAGATGCTGCGGAACACGCATCTCGTTTGATTGAAATCGTTCCGGAGACACAAAAATTAGTGACTTGCGGTTACGTAAAGGATGCCTTCCGAGCGATTACGCTAGAATGTGACGCGACTATTGACAACCTCAAGATTATGTGGGTAGGAAATGTTGTCTTGGCGCTCTCCTTATTTTGTGTTTGGGTTTCGTACGCGGTGGCCATTAACCGCTTATCGAACCGCGACCGTCTCATTAATTCGATTCGCGGTGCTCCTTTGAAAGAAAAATTTTGGACGCCGTCGCCAGTCGACGATGAAATTCTGTACTCCGGCTCTACTTTCGAGCGATCTGCAGACGGGAAAAGTTTTAAACAATACGGCATGAAGCCAGTCGTGAAGACGCTTCGGGCCCTCTCCATGCGGGAAAAAAAAGAGGTTTCGAAAGAGGAGGCGTTCAAAACAATTTTTCACCGCGATTAAAACGCTGCCGACGCGCCGGCGTCGCGCTTTAATTTAAACATATTTATACACATTTTACTCTTATTACTCTCTGAAATACGTACGCTACCGCACATAAAATCGAGCCGAGTCGCGTTCCTTCTCTTCTTCTTCTTCTTTTTCTTGTTGTGTATGTGCCAAAGTAAAGTATTCTGTCTTCTTCAACCCTATACGCATTGAAATGAAGAAGTTTTTGCCTTTGGGAGGAAGAAAGAAAAATGTCCTCAAAGGAGATTCCTAAACGATGAAGCGCGCGCGGAAAGTGCCGTTGAAGCTGCGATCGCCGGAACCGGTGCCTCCGAAGAAGCGCGCGAAGAAGACCACCACCACCACCGCGGACGACGACGACCGAAAGTGTCGTCGTCGTCGTCGTCAAAATCGTCGTCGTCTCGAGGGCGACGACGACGACGTCCTCCTCGCGGTCGAGCACCGGAATCCGAACGGCAATGCGCGTCGTCGGAACACTGGAGCGAACGCGCGTAAAACGTCCGCGATCATCGTCGCCAGAAACGAGGACGGTGGAAAGAGAGAAGAAGAAGAAGAAGAAGAAGAAGAAGAAGAAGAAGAAGAAGAGAACGCGGGAGAGGGGACGAATCTGCTCGGATTCCTGATCGAAGCGACGGATTGCGCGAGCCCCGTCACGACGGACAGACGCGAGACCGTTCAAAATTCAAAAACGTCAAACGACGACATGAAAGAGGAAGCGAAAACGACGACGAAATCCGAAAACGACGATACGAGTACGGAAGCAAAAGAAAAAGAAGAAAACAAAGGAATACTACTAACTGCGAGAACGCCGCCTCCAGAACCGCGGTGCGTTGGTGGTGCTGTAACGACAACTTCCGCGGCGACAACTTCCGCGGCGGCGCGGGTGGCGGGCGCGCCCTCGATGGAAGAAGAGGACGAAACCGCGGACGAAGCGCTTCTTCTCGAAGACGAGAACGCGATCATCGAATCTATCGCCAAGGCCAAACCGAAACAAGGGTTGATCATGTTCGTTCAATGGCTCGACGTACTCGTGTTTGACTTGAAATCTCGAGTGGCGACGTTGAAACGATCGAAAAAACGAGCGCAAAAGGCGTTTTTGAGAGTTTTGAAAGAGGAGAAAAAATCCTCCTCCTCCTCGTCGACCAACGCCGCCAACAACAAAAGAGATTTGAAAATGTTACACACGCTGGAGGACTTTTGGGGCGTCGAGTTGAACGAAACAGAAAAGTCCTTGGAACGAGCGCGAGCGACTTTAGACGCGCACAAGCTGATGTTGATGGAAGAAGATAAAGAAGAGGAGACGAATACGAATCCCCTAGGAGTAGTAAAAAAGGCACCCGCGGGGACGGCAGTAGAAGACAAAAACGACGGAAATGAGGACCGGGAAGAAGAAGAAGGAGGTAAAGAGCGAGAGAAAAGTATTCTGGCGTCGGCCGTGGCGTTTTATCGAACTTCTTTAGGGTTAGCGACGCCGGCGAGACGTCGCGAGTCGTAGCGCTCCTCTCCGTTGTACAGTATAGCACTTTACGCCAACAAACCATTCTTCACTTTTTTTACTTTTACACGAAGTACCCATATTTGTCGCATCTTTTGCATGTCCTTTTTTGTGCACGAATGAGCAGAGTGAAAGAAGAGAATGCCGACGGTGTGGTGGGCATAACCGTCGTCACCGGTTTCCTGGGTTCCGGGAAGACGACGTTGGTGAACCACATTTTAACGAGCAATCACGGGTACAAAATAGCCGTCATTTTGAACGAATTCGGGACGGATTTAGGCATCGAAAAGATGTTGGTGACGACCACACACGACGAGGAGGACGGGGAAGAGACGCCAGAGAAGAAGACGAAGAAGAAGAAGAACGCCTTGGTCGAAGAATGGGTGGAACTCGATAATGGGTGCGTCTGTTGCACCGTGAAAGGCTCGCTGATACAAACCATAGAAAAACTGATGGAGAAGAAGAAGAAGAAGAAGAAGAAGAAGAAAGGAGATGATGATGATGATGATGATGAAATCAACGAAAGGAGCGCGTTCGATTACATTTTACTGGAAACGACAGGTCTCGCCAATCCGGGGCCGATATGCGGAGAATTATGGGTAGATGATGCTCTGTTAGAAGATTCGGAAAATGCGGCCGTGTTAGATTCGGTGGTGTGCGTCGTGGACGCGAAATACATCGAAACGCAGTTGATGGAAAATCTCGAAGCGCAAGAACAAATAGCGTACGCAGATACGATTGTTTTGAATAAGTCTGATTTGGTTGAGACGGAAGAGGAGATGGAAAGAATAAAAGAGAGATTGGAAAGCATAAACGCAGATGCAAAGTTGGTCATAAGTGAATGGTCTCGAGTAGATTTGTCTTTCGTGTTGGATCAGAAGAGTTATAAAGGAAACGTAAAGAGTCGATTGATAGAAAGTAAATTGAAACAACAAAAGTTTTTCGCAAAAGGTGCAAAAGATTTAGCCATGCTCATGAGTGGCAATAAACACGACGAAACGATTACGACGGTATGTTTGACCGCGAAAGGTTTTGTCGATAAAGAAAAGTTTGAAAACTGGATCGAAGATTTGCTTTGGGAGAAGAGGAATGAACCAAACGGCGCGGACATTTTGCGGTGTAAAGGCATATTGAATAGTAGTAATAGTGATAGCGGTAGTATTGGTAGAAGTAAACCACCACTCGTTTTACAAGGCGTGCGAGATGTTTACGAGATTACGGATGGTTTTGACGGGTTGGAACTTCAAGACGACGGATTGAGTAGAGTGGTCCTCATTGGACGGCGGTTGCGTTTCGAGGAATTGCGAGTAGGATTTGAGCGTTGTTTTTCCGTTTAGTTCGAGTCGTAATTTTACATATATTCTGGTATTGATAAGTAGCTAATCGTATTTTATTAATCGTATTAGCTCTCTGCTGCGTCTATTCGTATTCTATTTCTATCCATCTCTCTCTCTCTCTCTCTTTCTAAATCGATTTCAAAATACCTCGCAGTCTCTCTGGAATGCCCTTCTTCTCGTTATCCGTCGCGTTTACGTTTGCGCCTAACTTTGCCAATAAAATCGCACACTCGTCCTGTCCCGCCTCTGCGGCCACTAGCAACGGCGTCTGTCCCATGTTATCTTTCTCGTCTATTTTAGCAGCACTTTGTCCTTCAAACAATACTTTCAACACTGCCACCCGCCCTTGGCTCGCCGCTCGATGCGAAGGCGCGTTCCCTAACGTATCCTTGGAGTTCACATCTGCACCGGCTTCGATAAGTTTCCTCGCTATATCTGGAAACCCTTTCGAAGCAGCGTAGTGTAACGCCGTTAATTCTCGCTCCGTTTTAGCGTTGGGATCTGCGCCCGCGCTGAGTAACAC
>Ga0208277_1001510_pt1 | contig 13512 bp, 10 predicted proteins | sample ETNtaG_5_FD_185782 | JGI IMG/M metagenome (GOLD analysis project Ga0208277, IMG submission 185782) | Marine microbial and viral communities from oxygen minimum zone, Eastern Pacific Ocean - ETNP201406SV205 (SPAdes) (version 2) | ecosystem: Environmental > Aquatic > Marine > Oceanic ...
GCAGAAGCGATGTATGATGTTCTCGAAATGGATTTATCCCATATGGATATGAAAGAAGAAGAGGAATAGGACCTACACATGGATTGAAGAAGGGTAGGCTTCACCCCCGACTCATGCGTCAATCGCTACCGAGAGTCCCAAAGGACCGCATAGCGGTTCTTATCGGTGCTAAAGGAGCCACTAGGCGTGAGCTGGAAAAAGCGGCTGGTTGCAAGAATATTCAGATTGATTCTAGCACCGGTGAAATAGAGGTTACTTGGCCAGATGCTGGTGATTATGATCCGGTCAAGGCACTCAAATTACCTGATGTAATCAAGGCAGTTGGCCGTGGAATGGCTCCAAGTCGTGCAATTCAATTATTGCGTGATGATTGGTTTTTCGAGATGGTTGATTTACGTGATCATGTTGGTAAGCGCTCTAATCAACAGCGTAGGATTCGTGCACGAATCATTGGTTCAGAAGGTAAAATCCGCAAGATGATCGAGCAACATACCGGTGCTGAAATTTCGATTTACAAGTCAACCGTAGTTTTGGTTGGTGAAGGATATGGCCTTTCAAGTGCAAGGCAAGCAATCGAAATGCTTGCTAGTGGAAGTGAGCATGGGACTGTCTTGAAGTATCTAGAGAGAGAGCGTAAGAAAATGCGATTAGAAGCGCGCTCTCTTGATTCTATTGAAGAAAAACGGAGCGACTCCGAATCAAGTGATTTTTCTGGTTTGGTCCCAGGTCTTGCAGAGGTTGCAAACCGTAGGAATCGCCGTTTGAAAGCAGCCCAAGTTGATCCTGCAAATGAAGAAGAAGTCGCTGAAGTGATGGAATTATCAGAAGATGAAGAAGTCAGTTGGGAGGAGGAGTAATCCTTCTTTTCTGATACCAAGCGATTGCTAAACCTGCAACTAGTAATGCGATTATACTTGGTGCGAATGAAGGAACAACACCAACTCCTGTAACCGAGGCGCCAGTGACCATCATGTAGTGGTGATTATTCGTTTCATCTCGCTCATCTATTCCATTGGATGGGTCGATAACTAGGCGCAAATCCCATTGTCCTGTATTTGGTACAACATAATTCCAAACTATCGATTCACATCGACACTCATCAGAAAGATTGCCTCCTTCGATGATTATGGTTTGCATTGTACTCCAATCTACACCGGAATTACGGTCAGCAGGTGCCGATTGAAGATAAACAGTAACTGCTCCACCATATGCTTGGTTTGCTTCGATCAAACTAGTTATTTCGATTTGCCCGTTCGTATCACCAGGTCTTGCTACCAATCTATCTACTCCTGTTTCAGTAGTATTCCATGAAAGGTCTAGTCCGGGTAAAATTTGGAAAGCGCTTGGGATAGAGACCAATTCATTTCCTGCATTGTCATTCACGATTGCCCTTACCATGAGATATTGTCTGGATTTTGTTGCCCATGAGGCTAAGCCCATTGAGCCGTCAAGCCCACTTGCTCCTAGGTCTATCCAGCGTCCAGATTGGTCTGGTGTTGCTCCAACGCCATTTAGATCGAATCCATATTGGATTTTAGAATTTGAAAGATCTATTCCTGAACCTAGGTCTTGAGCGGAATAAGAGATGTTTATCGGTCCGACATGACTTGTACTAATCTCGTCTACAGACCAAGCAATTCCCTCTGGCTCGGTAACATCTACCTTAATATCGACAGTAATTGCTGTTCCTACGTTACCTACTCGGTCGATAGCTCTCATCAGAATTTGGTGTTCTCCTTCTTCAAAAGTCAAGGTTGTACTTGAGCCAGAAACATTACTCCATGTACCGTCCTGTTGTATTTGTACATAATCTAGGCCAGACCCGCTTCCATCATTTGTCGCAGCATCAAATCCAGAAATAGTTACACTGGTTGAGTCGCTCCAAGACCCACCATCTCCGATTGTAGGGGTTGTCATTATTGGTGCAGTTCTGTCAATTCCAATGAACATAGTCTTGCTAGCAGAAAGCCCCGATCCGTCCCAAACAGTGAGGCGAGGATTGTAAGTTCCCTCTGCAATTGCCCCGGTGCTCCAATCCCAACCGTATGCGATAGTTCCTGGGCCATCATCACTTGGACTTCCCGGTCCTGGAACATTGGCTAAACTAGCGTGCGTGATGTCATCGTCTGTTGCAGTCCAATCAAATTCAAGAGTCCCATTTGCTGCAATAGGGTACCATGCTCTGTCAAGTGCGGAGGCTCCACTTCCAACACCAGAATTTGCAAGCGTGAAAGATGTGATTAGAGGTACTTGATTTACGATATTGAATTCTCCACTCTCAAACCAAGAAGTGAAATTCTCAGCGGCTGAATCCCATGCTCTGGCTCTAAATGTCCAAGAGCCATTAGCGTAAGCCGTAGTATCTACATGCTTTAGCCAAGGCGTCGAAGTAAGGTTCGCTACAGGTGACCAATTTGTATCATCGTTCGAGATTTCGATTTCCATACTAGCAATCGTGCCACTACCGGTTGACGAGAAACTTAGCGTGTATAATCCCTTTACATCTTGGTTTTCAGTGGGACCGTTTGAAAAAGTTAGAGATAATTGACTATCTGCCATTTTTACTTGTTCAGTGTCAGACAAAAAGACCTCACTACTTTGCCCCATAGTCATGATGACTACGACCAATAGCACCGCAATGAAGCGCCTCATCAAACACCCTACAGAGACACTCGCCCTTCAATGCTCGCATTGCAACACCCCCCTTCGGGGTGTGTTGTTACCCAGAAATTAACAGTCAAGACCATTCTTAGAGTCGGTTGTTTCAAGTGCTACCCCTCCCCTCTGTTATTCATGGCAAGGGGCGCATTGACCACAGTTGTCCTCGCGATGATGATACTATCTGTTATGCCATTGTCAGTTAGCGCTGAAGATAGCGGTGGAGTTCAAGCCTCAGAATCAACTGTAGCAATCTCTCCTTCAAATCCAGTTGAAGGTGGCTCAGCTACAATTAGATTGACGTTGTATAATTCAAATAATATTGAAGCGGAAGACGTTCTGTACAAGTTTTATTGGAACGGAGTATCATCATCTCAACTAATGTCTGCAAATACAGTAGACATCCCTGCACAATCGACAGCTGATGTTGAAATCGTGAAATCAGGATTAACAGTTGGTGAACACAAAGTATGGATTGCCTTTGATTATAATGGTGCAGGTGAGCAAATTTTCTTCAAGGATATTGTGGTAACAGGCCTAGCAGATTTGGAAGCTACAACGATTGAAACCAGCCCGACAGGTGTCAAATCAGGCGACTCTGTGATGGTTTCTACAGAGGTGTCTAACACTGGTTCTGAAGATGCTGATGCTAGTAGGATGCAAATCGATCTAGGGGTTCAAAACGAGGTATTGAACGTTCCATCAATTCTTGCAGGAGAAAGCGTTTGGGTAAATCAAACAATGACTGCTCCTCCCTCTGGAACATATGATTTCACAGTGACTCTAGATTTAGATGACGCAGTCATCGAAGCTGATGAAGATAATGTGTTTTCTTCATCACTTGTCGTCGATGAAAGGATGGATGTTTCCCACTTGGGTATACTTTCTGTAGACGTTAATCCAAATGATTTACAAGGACCATGGACAATATCAGGTACCTTGGCAAGAACCGCAGGAAGTGGTGTATCAGAGGTCCCTATGAGGCTTGAACTCCAAGATGATAATGGTTTGAATGTACCATTACCAACATTTTACGTAAACATTAGCGGAGGAGAAAACGCTCAGCAAGCATGGTCATTCGATTTATTGTATAGTCACATTTCAAGTATCTCGAACGGGAATCATGAGATAACAGCAGTAATAGATCCTTACGGAACTGCTAATTTCACTCAAGAAAGAACTGACAACGATAGAATTAGTGCTTACTTCGACAAGTATCCAATACCAGATGTTGCAGTAGACCCATATGCTATTCCGTATAGCAACACAGTTGATAGTGGAGCTAATGTTGACTGGAATGTTTTGATTACAAATACTGGAGAAATAGAAGTCAAAGGGCGACTAATATACACCTGGGAAGGACAAACTGTAGCTGAAAACACTCAACCAATTATTACAATCTCAGCAGGTGATACATACTGGTGGCAAAAGACTCTGCCAACAGAAAGTGGCGCCCATACCGCAAATTTTGATGCTCAATGGGTCCCTCTTTCAAGTTCATATGATGAAAATCCACAGAATTCCTATGCTAATGGTAGTGTTGAGGTGACTGCTCAACTTAGGTTGGCATGGTCATTAACCTCAATGGAGTTGGTTGATTCTGACCAAGAACCAGCAGAGTTCCCGTTGATGGCTGGGGATGAATATACGGTTTCCATTAAACTTTCATCTCAAGAAACTGGAAGTGTCAATTACTCTTGTGAAAATGAACTTGGCGAAGTATTTGAGGAAATTAACGTAGTCGTCTCAACAAGCGGACAAATCGTTACAGTAGAATGTACATTTACAGCGTCTGCTCCGTATACAAACATCAATTTGGTCCCTGATCAACAATTAGTAAGTAGCACACAAACCTGGAATTGGGATTCTAAAGAATCTAGTAGCAATGTTGCTGATGATGCAGGTAGTATGACTTTCCAAACTGCAGGTATGATTGCATTTATTTGTGTCATTTTAATTGCCATATTGATTGCTGCTGTGATTTTAACCCGTGAAGTAGAAGAAGAGGTTGAAAGAGATATATTCGATTATTGCCCAGCATGTGATGGAGAGCTAAAAGGTGGGGAAGACCGCTGCCCTTGGTGTTCATTCAATCTCAAGAAAGCAAGGAAGCAATTCCATGATTGTGATAGTTGTGGAGAATCTATACCTGACTTACTAGCTAATTGTCCGTATTGTGGTGCGGAACAAGATGTATCAAAGTACTTCGAACAAAGAGAAAGAAGAGTTGTCGAGAAAGAAGAGGTACCACTTCAAGAAGAAGAAGAAATCGATCCAGAAACAATTCATGCAGCCGGTTACGAAGGCTTCGAAGAGGCGGTCAAAGAATTTGGATATGATTCAGATGACCTTGAAGAGCACTGGGATGAGAATATAGCAAGAGCAGAAGCAGAAGTTGAGGCGGCTTACGACAGAAGAGTTGCTGAAGAAGAAATTGAGTGGGACGAAGAAGAAGCAATGTCTACCGTTACCACAACTCTCAAGTCAATCGAAGAAACCTTTGAAGGACACGATATAGATGCGATTCTCAAGGATAAAGACATCAAAGCTCACACTGACGATGGTGGCGAATTAACTGCTAGTGATGCGGATATTAGAGGAAAATTGTACGAAATAACCGGTGAAGAAGGTGTAATGCCTGGTGACGAGGTTCTGGTCGGAATGGGAACTCAAGATCGTTCCCTTGCAGGAAATGTGTTGCCAGAAGATGCAATGGACTTCTCGTTTGATGAAGATGCAGACGAAATCAATCCTGTTAAAGCAGCAGCAGCAGAAAACAAGAGGCGTCGAGGAGTACGAAGGCGTCAAAAGAAGGAAGAAACCGCTGAATGTGGAGCATGTGGTGCTGAAATAGCTGTAGATGCAACAGAGTGCTCAGTATGTGGCGCTAAATTCGAGTAATTGTGAATTTGATGCCTGTCAGTACTCATAGGGTTCGTCATCGCTAATTGCTCGGCTGACCCTCTTGACTTCATTCAGGCATGACTCTCGAAGCGAAGTGAGTGCTTCAAACCATCGAGGGGTGTTATTGATACATTGGTAGTGTTTCGGACGTGTTGATGAGGCCAAAGCCAGCAATGTCCGCATTCATGATGCTGGCTATTCTTATGGCTTCATCAATGGGCTGCATTGGTCTTGTTCCAGCTCGTGAATTTATGGAAGATTTACGTGGAGATCCGGTTATGTTGGATATTGAAGTAAAAATCAATGCCTCTCATGTCTTTACAACAGACTTCACGGACGTTCAAGGTAGTACGACATATTCAACATCACAGAGTTTTGATGTAGATTCCAATGTTGTCGAGATTAGTGCATATATTTCAGCAGCAATGCCTCTTGAGTTGATTTTACCGGGAATTCCAATGGAGTTTAGGTACGTTAGAGCATCTTTAATTGATGCAGATGGAAACGAGGTTTGGGTAGAAGAGGTCACCGAAACTGAAAGGAAGATGGTTGCAACATTCTCAGAAGATCTTGCTGAGGGCAAATGGACTTTGGATGTTGAAGCTAGAGGTTACGGAGAAGAGATTGCTAACCTATACAAGGATTCATTCCAAGTTCTAATAAAAATCGAACGTAAATGCTGGCAATATCCTAATGAAGTTGGATGCGCTTACGACAACTAGACTAGGCTTGAATCACAAGCATATCGTCTTGAGCAACTTTCACATTTACCTTTCCGATTGTGGTTTCTGACTGCTCCGCCATTAACCATCAAGCGTTGAACTTCCTTTGTTGCAGAGAATAGTAGATTCTTGTTGTAATCGTCCCAAGAGATTGAGTGGAGATTTTCATTTCCATATTTTAGGACACCATATGGTGGAGTTCTCCCTGTTGTAGATTCAACCAAATGTATGTATGCAAGCAATTGCATTTTGTGAGATTTGTGAGGTTTGTCTGGGATCTTCCCAGTTTTCTGTTCTACAGGAATGAACTCACCGTCGACGATTACAATTTGGTCAGGTCTCCCTCTTAATCCTGTGAAATCATCAACCAGCAATCCTGCAGTAGATTCGTCGTCAGAGTAAGCAACATCGGTATTTTCATCGAGGCCTGCGTTTATTCTTGCAACTTCTAGTGCGTTATCAGCGAGCAATGCCTTTTGTAATTGCCAAGATGCAAGTAAAGTCCAAACCATTGCAACTGTAACTAGAATAAATCCAGCTTGCTCTTTGTTCTCAGCACCAAACAAGCCGATTGCATGCAACCCGAAAATAGTAGCACCCATCAATAGTCCAGCTTCGACTCTTCCTCCTTGCCTCCATCCTCCAATGAAACCGTAAGGCTCTAGAGTTCTAGGAATTATTGCGTCATCCAAGTTCTTTAATTCATCAAGTTCCTTAGAACTATTTATTGGTTGATTTATCCATCTTCTCCAAGGCAAATATATCGCTAGTAGTCCAGCGATTAACCAAATCACCGACAATATCGATAGATATCTAGCAATATCTATCGGAGTTCTATCATCGGTTATCGTAGTGAAAATAATAGCGTCAGAGAGAAAAATTACGACTATCGTAAACCACCAAGACCAGATGATTAGAGCTCTGCGCAATTCATTTTGCTTCTGTTTGAAGTCTACCACTTTGTCATGAATCAAAGCGTGTTTTTCTCTACCCTCGTCGATTGCTTTACCTCTGCCGCCTTTTCCAGATCTAGCCAGTGACCATGATAATGGGCAGTAAGCATGCCGCTCCAAATCGCTTGCTGAAACATGCAAAGATTTACCAGATTTATCTCTCCAAAAACCATCATCACTTTCTTCAGCGATGACAAGGTTACTGGGGGACATATCTGACAAAATAACCTCTCCCAAATTATGCGAGGAGGGGGCGCTGCAATCAAAGTTACCCCTACCGGTGTACTGTGGTTATTCGCAACACTGAGGCATTATGCCTACATTTCCACCTACGAAGCGGTTATTTAGGGGGGGCTGGTGGGGCGAATGCTGGAGTCAATACCATGACAGAACTTCTAGTCGACCGTGAGATATACGAGACCAACGCCGTGCACATCGGTACTCAACAAAAGAGTGCAGATATGGCTCAATTCATTCAAGAAGTTCGCGCTGACGGACTATACCTTATCGATGTCGAAATCACCGACAATAGAATCCGTGCAATTTCTGAATTCCTAAACCGCTACAACCCTGCTAACATCATGGTAGTTAGCGCAAGACAATATGGCCAGCGCCCGGCAAGATTGTTCGCTGAGGCTATCGGTGCTAACGCCAGCGTTGGAAGATTCATTCCAGGCAGCCTTACCAACCCAGCTCTTCGCTCCTATGTAGAGCCAGATATGCTATTCGTGACAGATCCAGCTGCAGACCAGCAAGCGCTTCGTGAAGCGGTAAACTCAGGACTTCCAATCGTTGGTATCTGTGATGCAAACAACAACCTGCGTAACGTTGACCTTGCTCTACCGGCAAACAACAAGGGTCGCAAGTCACTTGCACTACTATACTGGGTTCTTGCTCGTGAAGTCCTAAAGGCTCGTGGCGAGACTACAGATGAGGCATGGGCAGAAGCTCAAGACCTAGAAGAGTGGGAATCTACTTTCTGAGCAGAGACTCACCCCAAATGGGTGATGAAAGATGAGTGAGTTCATCTTACCAAAACCAGGACAATGGGATGGCGAGGCTCGCCCGTTATTTTTAGCACCGATGTCTGGTGTAACAGACTTGCCCTATCGTCTTCTAGCCAAAGAGTGTGGTGCAGATTTTACGATTACTGAGTTCACCAACTCAACAGCACTAACTCGTGATGCAGCAATGTCATGGCGAAAAATGGAGACTTGTGATGATGAGAATCCTTTCATCCCGCAGATTTTCGGAGGAGTCATCGACGACATGGCTTTGGCTGCCGAACTTTTGGAAGACACGGCTGATTTAATCGACCTTAACTTTGGGTGCCCTGCTCCAAAAGTTACCAAAATCTGTGCTGGTGCTGCATTGATGGGGGAGCCTCAGAATCTTGTTTCAATGTGTGAAGCGGTTGTTGATAGAGTAAACATCCCAGTTACGGCAAAGATGCGGCTTGGTACAGGTCAAGGGAATTTCAACGCTAAAGAAATCTGTGAAGAACTTGAGCAGGTTGGAATTCAACGTCTTTGTGTTCACGGTAGGACTCTCAGACAAAGATACTCTGGAGTTGCTGATTGGGATTATATTACCGAGGTCGTAGATTCTGTCGACGTCCCTGTAATCGCTAACGGTGATGTTGTTGATGCAAAGACTGCTGAAGCGTGTCTTTCTCAAACACACGCTGCTGGATTGATGATAGGTCGAGGAGCAATAGGCAGGCCATCCGTGTTTGGAGAGATCAAAGTGGGTCTTGGCTGGATGGAACGCGAAGAGTTACCTTGGATTGCAGCACATGATGGGGATTGGGACTCTTTGAGTTACGTAGCACAACAGTTTGCAACCCGTCGCTGGTGCTGGAACCGTTACATCGAGTTAGCACGTGAAACTACAGGCCTGAATATCAAATCGATGCGTGGACACGCTGTCTCATTCACTAAGGGACTACCGAGTGCCAAGAAAATTCGTAACATCATGCATGGTAAGCAAAGTCGTGAAGAATTTGCTCAAGCAACAAGCGACTTCCTAGCTAGTAACTAAATTGAACAAGGCAATTATGCTAATTTGGCACAAACTTTCTCGATTCTTCGAATTACTCTATTGAGGTCATCCATCGATTTTTGTTTTAGCATTCCTACGTCCATACCGACCAATCTGTGCCCTAATGGAAGTCTTCCACCTAGTAAATTTAGGAGAAGCATCTGGTCTTTTGCATCCATTGTTTTGAGTGCTCTTTCAATCGTTTCTGGCTTACAATTACCTTTCTTGAGATTTTTCAACAATGAATTTGGTACCGAAAGTCGTTCAAATCCTCCTTTCTTTAACAGCCAATCTTCTCCCCTTCTCATGTACTGTGTAGTCATTGCAGACCAAAGCGCAGTAGACAATCTATCCGTCCTTGCAACACGTTCAACAAGTCCAGTTGACCTGAACCTCTCGAGGATTCTTCCAACTCTTGGTTTAGGTCCATCGAGTGCTTTTGCAGCCTCATCAATTGAAATCGGAGGACCCGAATTAAGTAACATTTCGAATATTCCTACAGATAGAGAATCTGCTAGAATCTCCTTACCAGGTCTTTCTCCAAGGAGCCCTATGTCTGCCATAAAGCGAGATAATTCGCTTTCACCCTCTTCTAGTGGTCCCCATTCTTTCACTCTCAAAAGAGCGTTTGGTTTACCATCAGGTGGTAATTCAATTTTCATTGCGACCTTTTTACCTCTACTCCAGACTTGATCGAATATCTCCAATCGCTGCGAGTGAATCAGTTGGGATCTTGCTTTCATATTCGCAATCGCCTTGTCGATTGAACCCCCTGTAAGATAGTAATTCTTCCAACCTTTTCCTGATGATGTTGAAATTAGTCCAGCCGATACAAGTCTAACGAAGTGGTGATGAATTGCTGCTGGTGTAAGCCCTAAGTCTTCAGCTAATTCTCTAGTTTCATATCCTTTGCTCGGGTCTTTGAACAAATGTTCAGAAAGGATTCTGTGTATTGGTGAGAAGGTTCCATCATCCGCTGCATTTTCACCTCTGCGACGATGAAGGCAAAGAGTATCAATAAGCCATGAGATTAGTTTCTCTCTGTCGTTTTTACTTGCGGGAAGTGGGATTTCATCTAACCGTAAGTCGAACATAGGGCCAACCGATTGACGAAGGGTTTTGAACAATACGCAACAAACGCCTCTTGAGAGGCGATTATTGAATCAGCTTCGCTCATCGGACCACTCGTAATCAAGTGCTCTGGATGGTTGTAAGTCATCAGTATCGATTAGGTGAGGTGCCATTTCAAGGCGGTCTTCACGCATTATTCCGCGTCTGCGAAGTACCTTGACAGCAGAATGAACGGTAGCCCTAGAGCGACCGATTCTTCGTGCGAGAGACGCTTGAGATCTCGGAATTCCATTCACTTGAATGTCGTCAATAATTGTACGTTGAACAAGTGAAAGGCCGATAGGCATCTTTCTTGCAGCTTCTGATTCTCCTACATTCATTCCTCTTAGCGCTTCAATTTGAGATGGCGCTCCTGCAAAGTAGCATGTTCTGCCATTTACGGAAATGATGGTGATTGCTTTTCTACTAGTCAAAACATCTAGGTGATGACGTAGTGTTCCATTAGCAGCAGATAGGTGTGACTGTAATTCTCTGTAGCAGAGCCCGGGCTTCTTTTCTAGAGTCTTCATGATTCTTTGGCGAAGTGGGTGTTCAAATTCTCTAACCCTTGACTTCACTCCACCTCTGGTGAACATTAGAGAAGACAGGCTGGAACCAATCCCTAGGATTCCACCAGTGGCACCAGCAATTCCTGCAGCGAGCCACGGTCGCTGAGTAATCCACTGTTTCAGAAGTGCCATGCTAATCTTTGTGCACTAATCCCTTGTAATGGATTCGGTCTGTTGAATCGTTCATCTCGATTTAACAGAACCACTGCGGATTTTCAAATGTGCAACCAGAGGTGACAATAGCCTACCGCATGTAATACCGTGCTCAGAAAGTATGTAGTCAACTCTTACAGGTGGCCCATCATCAACTTGACGAATTACTAATCCTTCATTGACCAAAAATCGTAATTTGTCTGAAAGGGTTCGGCTGGAGATCCCAGCTAGTAGAGTCTTGAGTTGATTGAATCTTCTTGGTCCTGCAATGTATAATGTAGAGAGAATCTCAATAGTCCATCGACTTCCAAACACATGGAGTGCTTCGACTGCTGCTTCCACTTCCCATTCTGTGTTCCAAGGACCACCTCTAGAATTACTAGCAAGCACATCTCGAATGTGTTTCCCGTTAGAGATTGTATCTGAAACATGACTCTCTAAATCGGCTAGAACAGAGGAAGGCAAAGTTAGAGGAGGTTCGGGCATGAATCTCCGAAACGGTATCTCAGATAAAACATAGTGCAAATCTAACACTATCACGAGTTCTGGTAGGTAGGTTTCCTGCCTTCGATTAATGCGCTCAGCCCTTCAAGTGCATCATTTGTTGAGAAAATAGTTTCAAGATTACCAAGTTCCTGTGATAGACCATCGGACAATTCAGTAGTTCCTGCAACATCGATCAAATTACTAGCCATACGCAATGCAATTGGAGCTGTTCTTGATAATGATTTCATTTGTCTTGCAATATTTTTGTCCTCTGAATCGAACCCTTCTGGACAATTGCCATCAAGGATTGAAATTAGGTTGTCATCGCTGTAGAATGACTCAGCAAATATTGCAACTTTAGAATCAGAATTTGCAGGCTTTCCTGGGTATTTGTCTGCAGGTTTTCCTGTAGAATCCAGAGATGAAATTGTATTATCTACTTCTGTAACATCGACCAAGTTTGTTACTAATCCGAGATCTGCAGCGGTTCTTGCATCCATGAAATTCCCTGCCAGAACAGCCCACCGAGCAGCGGGTAATCCTGCAATACGTGCAGGCCTCTGAGTTCCACCAAGTCCTGGGAAAATTCCTATGCTGGTTTCTGGGAATCGGAATTGTGTCTTGCGTGTTCCGATTCTGTAATCACATGCTAGTGCTAATTCTAGACCTCCACCGAGTGCAAGTCCAGTCGTTAGTGCAATTGTTGTTTTACTCGATGATTCCAATTTATCTTGGACACTATGTCCATTCGCTGTGAAATCATATATGTCTGGGAAAGAATCAGCACGGATTTTATCGACGAAGAATTTCACATCTGCTCCTGCTACAAACGCCTTACCTGCGCCGTCCAGGACGATTGTTCTTACAGATGAATCAGCATTCGCAGCATCTAGTGCTTCTCCTAGTTGCGAGACTACAGTTTCATTCAATGCGTTCATTGCTTCAGGTCTGTTGATAGTGATAGTAGCGATTCCATCATTGACGTGTAGGTCAACATAACTGAATGAAAACGCACTGTCTCTCTTCCAAACCTCAGGCACTGGGAAGTTGGCCAATTCGCAATAATCTTCAGCCATTGCTTTGGCAGACTCGATACCTATACGATTTGCTAGTTCGAATGGACCACGTGCCCATCTCAAACCAACCTTAGCACCACGATCAACGTCTTCAAGCGAACAAATCTCTTCATCTACAATCTGTCCTGCAACTGCGAAAACTTGGCCTAGCAATCTGGTTTTAATCATTTCAGCAGCATCTTCACTACAATCGATGTCTTCACCAATATCCCATTGATTTCCTGCTTCAACCATCTCGCGGAGATTTTCTGCTCCAACATACCTTGGGGTTTCCAATTGTTCTGCAAGATAATCTGTCGAATGAAGAGCGATAGGTGGGCCTGTGAGATTCATTAGAGCGAATGGACCAAGTCCTATTCTGAACGCTTTCATTGCAACTGCGTCTATGGCAGCAGCACTGGCCACGCCTTCTTGCAATAGCAAACACGCTTCGTTAAGCCATGGTACGAAAAATCGGTTTACTACAAAACCAGGTCGGTCTTTGCAGAGAATTACTACTTTACCTAATCCACGACAATATTGTACTGTCCTGTTGATTGTATCTTGTGATGAGTCCTCACCAGGAATCACCTCAACTAATCTATTCTTGGCAGGGTGATAGAAGAAATGTAGTCCGACAAATCGGTCTGGTCTTCCCGATGCCAATGCTAATTCGTTTACAGAAAGAGATGAGGTGTTTGATGCCAGTATTGTGTTCTCTCCACATACCTCGTTAAGCGTGTTGAAAACAGCACTCTTGATATCAAAGTCTTCGAATACAGCTTCGATTACTAGGTCTGTATCAGAGGCCGTGTTTTCTGTTCCGACAACACCAGTAATTCTACTCTTGATTTGTTCAACA
>Ga0208277_1001511_pt1 | contig 13512 bp, 10 predicted proteins | sample ETNtaG_5_FD_185782 | JGI IMG/M metagenome (GOLD analysis project Ga0208277, IMG submission 185782) | Marine microbial and viral communities from oxygen minimum zone, Eastern Pacific Ocean - ETNP201406SV205 (SPAdes) (version 2) | ecosystem: Environmental > Aquatic > Marine > Oceanic ...
ATCGAGCCAACATGGTCGATGGGTGATGACACTCCTGTGCCGGTCATCTCTTCGAGACCGCGCTTGCTCTACGATTACTTTAAGCAAAGGTTTGCCCAAGTTACTAACCCGGCAATTGACCCGCTGAGAGAAGGTTTAGTGATGTCTTTGGAGACTACTTTGGGCGCCAAGGGTAACTTGTTGGAGGTCTCCTCGGATGATGCGCCAGCTGTTTCTTTGTCGAGTCCGTTTTTGTTTGATTCAGATTTGACTGTTATCCAAAACCACCCGCATTTGAAGACGGCGACGATCAAAGCGCGATATACCAACGGTGCCGGTGGTTTGAAGGCTGGTTTGGACAAATTGTGCCAAGAATGCGCCGAAGCTGTCGAAAAGGGCTCCGAGTGTATCGTCATCACTGATAAGCCCGACGAGGGTCCAGATTCTCCGGCGATTCCGTCTCTCTTGGCTGTTGGTGCTGTTCACCATCATTTGATCAAGATTGGTTTGCGCTCCAGGGCGTCGATCGTCGTGGAGTCTGCGTCGGCATTTTCCACGCACCACTTTGCTTGTTTGATTGGTTACGGTGCTTCGGCTGTGTGCCCGTGGTTGGCTTTGGAAACTGCGAGAAAGTGGAGAGCTTCCAACAAGGTTGAAAGTCAGATGGGCAGAGGTAAACTTCCACTCATGTCGCAGCAAGACGTTCAAAGAAACTTGAAGAACGCCATCAACAAGGGCTTGAAGAAGATTCTTTCGAAGATGGGTATCTCTCTCATTACCTCGTACCACGGTGCACAAATCTTTGAGGCATATGGTATTGGCCCAGAACTCATCGACGTTGCCTTCAAGGGCACGGTTTCCAGAATTGGTGGTTTGACTTTAGACGAACTCGCCGCGGAGACAAAAATGTTTGTTGACTCTGCATTCCCGGGTGAATCTGAAACTATGGACAAGCTCAAGATTTCTGGCATGTACCAAGTCAAGAAAAATGGTGAGTACCACGGTAACAACCAAGAAATGTCCAAGCTTTTGCACAAAGCTATTGGTTTAGGCGGCGATGCCCCGGATGCCGAATCCTACAAGTTATATGAAGAACACCGCAACACGCGTCCGGCTACTTGCTTGAGAGATCGTCTCGACATTGTTTCCGACCGTAAGCCGATTGATATTTCTGAGGTTGAATCCGCGGCGGACATTGCCTCTCGATTTTGCACCGGTGGTATGTCATTGGGCGCCATTTCTCAAGAGACCCACGAAGCCATAGCAGTCGCCATGAACAGAATCGGCGGTAAGTCAAACTCTGGTGAAGGTGGTGAAGATCCGAAGCGATTTATCCCGATTTCGGATGCAAAGGCGGACGGTTCCACGGAATCGTTCCCATACTTGAAAGGTTTGGAGAACGGTGATGTCGCGTCGTCTGCCATCAAGCAAGTCGCCTCTGGTCGATTTGGTGTCACGACTTCGTTTTTGATGTCCTCAAACCAACACGAAATCAAGGTTGCACAAGGTGCCAAGCCGGGTGAAGGCGGGCAATTGCCGGGTAAAAAAGTTTCGCCGTACATCGCCTGGTTGAGAAAATCCAAGGCTGGTGTGCCGTTGATTTCTCCGCCGCCGCACCACGACATTTACTCCATTGAGGATTTAGCGCAGCTTATTTATGACTTGCACGCGGTCAATCCGGAAGCTAAAGTTTCCGTGAAACTCGTCGGCCAAGCTGGCATCGGTACGGTAGCGTCTGGTGTCGCGAAGGCGAACGCCGATATTATCCAAATTTCGGGTGGCGACGGTGGTACAGGTGCTTCCCCGTTGTCTTCTATTAAGCACTGCGGTGGTCCAGTTGAGCTTGGTCTCGTTGAGTCCCACAGAACTTTAGTCGAGAACGGTTTGAGAGAGCGCGTTGTTTTGAGAGCGGATGGTGGTTGCCGATCCGGCCTTGATGTCATGCAATGGGCGTTGATGGGTGCGGATGAATTTGGCTTTGGCACTGTTGCTATGATTGCGACGGGTTGCGTCATGGCGAGAATTTGTCACACGAACAACTGCCCGGTTGGCGTTGCGACCCAAAGAGAAGAACTCAGAGCGAGATTCCCGGGTGCGCCAAGTGACTTGGTGAACTTTTTCATCTTTGCTGCTGAAGAAGTGCGCGTCATTCTCGCTGAAATGGGTTATAAGACTCTCGACGAAGTCATTGGCAGAAACGATTTGCTCAAACAAAAAGAACAAAATGATCCGAAGACGAACCACTTGGACTTGTCTCTCTTAACTACTTCCTCTGGAAAGTCTGATTCGTCCAAGGCGAGAATCAACCAAAAAGTTCACGATGACGGCGAATTGCTCGATGACATTTTGCTCGCCAATGCCGGCGTCAAGAAGTGCATCGAGAATCAAGGTACGCACACAATTTCGTCCAAGATTGTCAACGAAGATCGCGCCGCTATGGCGAGAATCGCTGGTAACATTGCTGCCAAGTATGGCGACGATGGGTTCAAGGGGAAATTGACGATCAAGTTAGAAGGTGCTGGTGGCCAATCCTTCGGTGCGTTTGTCGTCGGCGGTATGGACGTCCAGCTTGTCGGTGAAGCAAACGATTACGTTTGCAAGTCGATCAGTGGTGGTACCGTCTCGATTATGCCGCCGCGGAATGCTGGATTCAAGGCTGAAGATTCCACCATTGCTGGTAACACCTGCTTGTATGGTGCTACGGGTGGTAAGATCTTCATTAATGGTAGAGCTGGCGAACGATTTGCCGTGAGAAATTCCCTGGGGCAAACTGTCGTCGAAGGATGCGGCGATCACGCTTGCGAGTACATGACTGGCGGTGTGGTTGTCTGCTTAGGTAGAGTTGGTAGAAACGTTGGCGCTGGTATGACTGGCGGCATCGGTTATTTTCTTGACGAAGACAACACGTTTGAGTCGAAGGTAAACGGTGAGATTGTCGTCATGCAACGTATTTGCACGGCAGCTGGCGAGAAGCAATGCAAAGACTTGATCGCTGAACACGTCAAAAAGACGGGATCCCGGAAGGGTAAGGCTGTCTTAGCGGATTGGGCTAACATGAAGGGGCAATTCTGGCAAATCGTTCCGCCGTCTGAGGCGCAAACGCCGCAAGCGCTAGCTGCTGAAGTTGGTGCCGTGCAAGTCGCTAGATAAGCAGCAGCATTTGTCAATTCCTATTGGCCACGAAAACTATATTCTCTAAAGATAATTGAAATAACATAAACAAATCCATTAAAACAAAAACTCTATGTCTTCCTTTTCTGCTTGCCTATTTTGTTGTGTGTCTCACCTGCATGCATGTTTGTTCATTTTATATATTTACTCTTTACATGAACGAAACATTTAGCACACGCTTTAATATTCTTCTTCTTCTTCTTCTTCTTCTTCTTCTTCTTATCATACATTTAAGGGACTCTCCGCTTTGTATGCCACCGCTGCATCCACTGAGTGCACTTTCGTTGAAAAGCTTCGTAACTTGACCGTCTCGGCGTTGCGGATAAATCTCGGGTCGCTCTCTTCCCACTCCTGCGGCGTCTCTGAATCCTTATTCGTATACACGATTAAATCAAATGAACATTCGTCTTCTAATAACGGTAAAAATGTCACCGATGCCGCTATTTGACGCATGATCGCCGCTATTTCGTTTGTGATTTCCTGTTTTGATTTTTCATATTTTTTGTTGTTCTTTTGTCCTTCCTCTTGTGCAGATGGTTTCACGTTCTCCTCGTTTTCCTCATCTTCCAATACAATCTCAGAATCTGTTTCTATGTCAAACACCCATCTCTCCACCGTTTCTCTCGTTCTCACCGAACTAATCACCAAAACTAACTTCTCCAACTTTTTCTCAATCAACCACTCGTTGATTTGATCTAAAACCGACACTAAATACGTTTTGATTTCCTCGTCCGAAGACACGAGCATGCCCAAACCGTATTTTTTCTTCACCTCAAACGTCGACGGTGGGTATAAACCTCGCTGGTACAAGATGGAATTCACGGCGTAGCCGAAAAATTCGGTCACGATTTCCGTGCTCCCGCGTAAGGTGATATTTTGAGAGGCTTTTTGTGCCTGTTGTTGTTGTTGTTGTGATGCCATTGTTCGCTCTTTGCGTGCTTTTGCGATGGAACGCGAATGGAGAGATTTCCTTTTTTTTTGAAAGTTCCCCTTCGAGAAGAAAAAAAAGACGTCCGAGTAGAAATAGTTTGCAAGTATGATAGATTCGCCTAAAGTGCGCGTTTGTGTTTTACAACATTCAAAAGACCATTGTTCACGGTCTCTCTCTCTTTCTTTCTCTCTCTTCTTTCTATATTGTACCTTGTCTTAAATACATCTTCAGAATTCTTTCTTCTTCTTCTTCTTCTTCTAAAATACATCTCTGTTGGGATCGCCGAAAGGACCGCCTCCACCTGGTCCGCCGTTTGGGTTATTTCCGTTGCTGTTATTCATCATCGCTTCTCTCAAGTGCACACCTAAGGAATAATTATTCCTCTGGGCCGTCGTCAATTGTTCCTCGTACGATTGGCACAAGCTTTGCAGCTCCGCGACTTGTCTTTTCAGTGTCTGCGCGTCGCCGTTTTCCTTCAACCGAGCATTTTGAATAGTCACTGCCCTTTTGAGAAGTTCGTTCTGTTTTCGAATCCTTTTGATTTCTATTTCTGCTTCTTCCCTCGTGGACTCTTCGAACGCTCTCAAAACATTCATCGCTCGATGCTCCGCGTCGTTCACGCTTGAAGCGCTTTGCATTTCTCGGACTAAAGCGGAAACCCACTCCCCGGCGTCTAAGCTCGTCTTGTTACTTCTAAATACGTTGTTATTTATGTTCTCGTACGGTTTCGTGCTGCGATGATGATGTTGCGCCCCATTCCCCGATGTTGCTGGTGTTGTTCTATCTGCCCCATCTGGAATCCTAGTTTCATACGATAATCTTTGCGGTGACGTCAAATCCTCCTGCGACGTCTTCAATGCCAAATCCCTCGCCTCGGCGACCACCTCGGACTCGCACCCGTTTGTGTCGTGCGTGGAACACGCGGCACCATATTGGTGCTGAGTCCCGCCATTGTCGGTAGCAGTTGGCGTTCCACCACAACTAGTCGTCGTTTGTAAACTTGACAATTGTACGATCGCGTCGTCGATGGACAAACACTCCTCTAATATTTGTGCGACTGTTGGTTCTAAACTTCGGGGTAAGAGATCTATAAATCTCGCCAACTCCCCGAGTTGCGCGTGGGACATCTCAAACCCTCTGACGTCGATCAATCGTCGAGCGTACGCGTCCCCGGTTCGTAATCGTTTAAACCCTCCGACTATTTGCATGGAAGAGGAGGTGGACATGTTTCCTCGTCTTTCCTGTTCGTTCTCGTTCGCACTCGTCGTCGCGCAATTCGTGTTCGTGTTATCGCGATAATAATTCTCCAATTCCTCGACTTCTCCAAACGCTCTTTTTCTCAAAGCTTTACTCGCGTTCGCGATCGTCGCCGCGTTCCCTCCTCCACCTCCGTTGTTCTCCGCCAGCTTGTTGTTGGCGTTGTTGTTCGGGGCGGCGGTGTTCGCCTTCTCCCCGACCGTCGCCATCTCTCCTCTTTCAAAGCGGAAGGAAGCGAGGAAGGAAGGACGCACTTTTGAAGGGTCGGTCCTCTCTCGTGGGTGGTTTTTTTTGGTACAAAAAAAAATGGTGGGATGTTTGTTTTCGAGACGAAACGAAGAATTTTGTTTCTTTTTTTTTTGACCGACGACGACGACGACGACTCAAACAAAATTCTCGCTTTGAAGGGGAGCTCTCCAAACAAACAAACAAACAAAAAAGGGGGGGCAGTTCCTGCCTGCCTTTTTTATTATTTTGTCTTTCTTTTTTGTCTCTCCGTCTCTTTTCCTCCCTTTTTTCTTTTGTGCGTTCTCTTTTTTCTCCGGAATTCGCGAGAAAACGAGCACACGCGACTCGCGCGATTTTAAAAATGTTCTCCGCATCCACGTCTCTAAGAAGCACGCGCGTTGCGAACGTAGCCTCTCCGGCGCGCGCGTCGAACGGCAAGGTGGGTCGTCGAACAAAACCTCGCGTTCTATTTTTTTTCGCTTTTTTTTTCTCCTGTTTACGGCTGTGCGGTGGGACGACGACGCGACACCCAATCGCCTTTTGGTGCTCGTGTCGCGCGCGAACAGAGCCGTTTCTCGAGCGAGGGATGGGCACATCTTTACTCTCGTCACAGAAATGGGAACGAGTAGATTTTGTTCGTCGCAAAGTGGACGCGAGAACGTCTCTGTTTCTTCGCGAGTGAGCGCGTGTTCCGCTCGAGCAGACGGCAAAACGTCCTCCGGGCACTCGGAGAAAAAACCTCAACTTTTCTCTCGCACATGTACATTTCGCTTATCCATTCTCTTTTCTCTGAAATTCAGATTGCAAAGTCCACGGTTTGCATGGCTGAAAACCAAGACTTAGGTAAAAAAGTGAAACGAACGAAAGGCGACAAGGCGGTGCAACCAGAATTTTTCCAAGAGGCTAAGGTTATTTGCAACGGACAAGAGGTGATGACCGTCGGCGGTACGCAAGCAGAATACGTCGTGGATATTTGGTCTGGAAACCACCCGTTTTTCCAAGGGAAGAAAGGAGCGATCATGACGGATGTCGGTCAAGTCACTAGATTTGGCGACAAATATGGCGACTTGGGTGACTTGTCGTTCGTTGAAACAATGGATGGCAAGAACGAAGCGGGTGAAGCGAAGACCGTCACGAGAGGAAAGGCGCAAAAGAAGTAAACAATTTTGTATATAGAGTTTGGCTACCGCATTTCACGAAAAGCGTATAGTTCAACAAAACAACAATATACATATATATATAGTAGGAAATTTCTTTTAGCTCATTCCCCTCCTTTGACGGTGGAACATTAGACTTAATACATATTTGTAATTTAGAAGAAAGGGAACTTAAGATTATGTGAATAATGGTCTGAATATTATATATCTGGCTATGGTAGGAGTATTATAGTACGTACGTAGAATTTTTTACTTCGGAGGCTTGTACATGGTCTCGCTCCACTCCTTCGTCTCGAGAACACCAGCGACTCTTCCGTGCGCACCCGTAGCCCACTCGTCTGAAGTCGGTTCGTCATGCGTCAAGGGCTTTCCGTGCTCTTTCTTCTCGTGTTTGGCAGCCGGAGCAGACTTTTCTTTTTTATCTGAGAGAAGCGATACAACAGATGAGTTTCTCTTCAACAAAACAAAATAACAAGAACGACGAACGTACAAACGAACAAATTTTACGCACCGTCTTCCTTAACAGACAATTTCTTCATGTCGTCCGCAACTTGGTGACCCGTCGTGTCCGGTTTCATCATCGGAAACAACAAAACTTCCTTGATGGTGTTGTGGTCAGCGAGCATCATAGTCAATCGATCGATGCCCAATCCCCAGCCACCTGTCGGTGGCAAACCGTACTCCAAACTCGTCACAAACATTTCGTCAATAAGCATCGCTTCATCGTCACCGGACGATTTGGCTTTCGCTTGCTCCGCAAACCGGTCTCTTTGATCGATCGGGTCGTTCAACTCTGTGTACGCGTTGCATAACTCTCTCTTATTCACGAAGAGTTCGAAGCGTTCAGTCATTCCCGGGAGAGATCTGTGGTATTTCGCCAACGGCGACATGATTTGCGGGTGATCGCAAATGAAGCCTGGATTCACCAATTGTTCTTCCAAATAATCGCCGACAAGTTTATCGAGCATACGCGCCGTGGTGTGCGGCAATGGCAAGTCTGTAATGTTCAAATCTTTCAAAGTCTTCTTCAAGAAGTCTTCGCACTCTTGAGAGCCAAAGCCTTCCTCTGGGAACTTGATGTTCAAAGCTTCCTCCAAACCGGAAACCATAGAAATGCGTCTAAACGGTGGCGTGAAGTCAATCGTTACCGGTTCCTCGTCCGGTCCGTTCGCATGGTATTGAATGACGTACGATCCTGTCAACTCCTTAACCATACCACTAATGATTTCTTCAGTCATCTTCATCAAATCTTCGTAATCAGCGTACGCTTGGTAAAATTCGCACGTCGTGAATTCCGGGTTGTGCGTCATATCAATGCCTTCGTTTCTGAACTGACGACCGATTTCATACACGCGCTCCATACCACCGACAACTAATTCCTTCAAGTACAATTCCGGCGCGATGCGCATGAACAATGTCATGTTCAAATCGTTGTGGTGCGTAATAAATGGCTTCGCCGTGGCGCCACCGGCAATCATGTTCATCATTGGCGTTTCCACTTCGACAAAATCTCTGTCGTCCAAGTACTTTCTCACATAGCGAATGATATTCGAGCGCATGATGAACGTATCGCGAACGTTATTGTTCATAATCAAATCCAAAAAGCGCATGCGGTATCTCGTCTCTTGATCCTTCAACCCAGAACCTTCCGTTCTTGGAAGCATGTGCAAGCACGGCGTTAAAATTTGCGTTAACGACGGAAACAACGACAACTGCCCTTTTCTCGTCCTCCCTGGTTTCCCTCTCACCCCGACAATATCGCCTCTTCTCGTTCTCTCGTGCGTCGCTTTGAAGTCATCCAAACTCTCTGCCGCTCGTGCCTCCGCAGTCACTTGCACCTTCAACCCTTCCGCACACAAATCGTAAAAGATCAACGAGTTCCCGCTAGCTCTCTTATTCATAATTCTTCCAGCCAAACTGACTTCTTCGTCCAACTGTTCGCCATCCTTCGTGACGGATTCGTATTTCGCGATAAAGTCTTTCAACTGCATCGAGACGTGAAACTTATGCGGGTATGGATGCCCGCCTGCTTGCTTCTGCGCGATGACTTGCTTGATTCTGTTCTCCGTGTATTGTGTCGGGTCTAAATCAGCCTCGGAATCTTCCGCTGATTTCTTCTTCGTCGGTTGATTCGCTTCTCTTTCCGCCTGTTTTGTATAAGAAGTAGTCGATAGAGAGAAAAAATGATGGTTTCAGTCGTTCGTTTCAGGCATCGCGAAGTAAACAAAACAACAGAGAAGATTTAAAAAGAAAAAAACAGGGCTTCAACCATACGAAACTACGAATCGTACCCTGGCAGCAGCTTTGGCGGCTTTTTCTTCCTCTGCCTTTTGTCTCTTGAGCAATTTTTTGTACTCGCTGTAACGTCCATAACGACAGTGTTTGTGATGGTGTTTGTGAGGTTAGAGAGGGAGAGAAAGTGCGCGTGAGTATTGTTGATTATTCGTAAATAAATACCGCAAAGCGATGATGGAAAAAGAAGCGATGTTTGCTCGTATACAACAAAAGCACGTAAATAAACGTACCTCTTGGAGAGCTTCTGCCCGGGGAACTCCGGGTACTCCTTGAGTTCAGGCGCTGGTGCAGCTGCGTCGGCCATTATGCGTGTTATGTATGAGAGTGTTCGTTTTCTGCGGAACACACCTCTTTTTCTTTTTTCTTTGTGGCTGTGAGGAGTGGGAGAGAGAAATACGAGGAAGCAGTAGAAAAACAAGGAAAAGCCCGCGCGAATGAGAAGCTTAATGCAAGTAAGATATTTGGATGCTATTTTCTCTGCATAGTTACATGATAACAATAGGCTGGTTAAAAATGAATTATTTTAACGCATGGGTTCGAATATTTCCTTGTCCGGTATGTTCAGCTCCGTTTCGTCCTCTTTGTCTTCTTCTTGTTCTTCTTCTTCTTCATACTCCTTGAAATCCGGTTGCCCCGTACTCGTCAACATTCTGTGCCACATTCTTCCTTTAGGGTCGACCAATCGCTCTTTCTCGATAATCATTGGGATGGGAAGGAAAACGCAGTGCGTGTTGACGTAACCAATGCTGATTCCGGTAAAACCAGCGAATGCGCCGTGGACAGCGTTTTGACCCAAGACATTACACATGATGGCATCGTGTGCGTTGGCGACGCATCCACGAACCATGTACGTTGGATCGATATATTTCACATCACATTTTGTTGATTTCTTGATTTCTTTGCACAACCAAGGTCCAATATCACCAAGAAGCGGGTTTCCGCCGGCATCCGTGCCTGAGACTTTTACAAATTCTTGCCCGGCGCCTTCGGCAATGACGAGGATGCAGTGGCCTTGCTCGTCTAAAAGATCCTTCACGTGCTCAATGACGCCATTTTTTCCGTGAACGTCAAAGTCTACCTCTGGGATTAAACAAATGTCCACATCACCGGAAGCTAACGTGGCGTACATTGAAATAAATCCGGATTGTCTGCCCATGAGTTTCACGACTCCAACTCCTCTCAATGCCGATTGAGCTTCAATTGTAGCTGCTTGAATTGCTTTTTGTGCTTCTTCAACCGCGGTATCAAAGCCGAACGTTTTATCCAAAAGCAAAATATCGTTATCAATAGTTTTTGGGACACCAACAACGGAGACTAAACTTCCTCTCCTCGCGCATTCGGCGGAGATGGCGTTTGCTCCAGCATGCGACCCGTTCCCGCCGATTACAAACAACATATTTATCCCTTGTCTTAAAATGCTATCGACAATCTTATCGACGTCACCACCACCCCGAGCTGTCCCTAAGATACTCCCTCCTTGCTTGTGCGCTTTTTTAACCACTTTCTTCGATAACTCCATATTTTCGAAACCATCCTCCCAAAACCCGCTGAACCCGTATCGAATGCCTGAAATCTTTGAGACCCCATAGCCTTCCTCTAAAGTCCCCACGATCGATCGAATGACATCGTTAATCCCTGGACACAACCCACCACAAGTGACAATGGCAGCGTGCACTTCTTCTGGGGCAAAATACACCTTCTCTCTCGGCCCGGCGCGAATGACCCACTGAGGCGTAAACCTACAAATCGCCGACGACTTCATGTACGAAGGTTGCGTGCTCTCATCCGCTTCTGTCGGCGCTTCGCATGTCGAGTCTGGCGACAACGACGTCGCGAACGCCAACGAGTGCAAAACAACTCGATCTCCTGGATCCACGAAAAATCTCACGTTTGATTTCTTATCGGTGCTAAAATACCTCCTCGTTGTATTATTTCTCGGCAAACACGTCTTGGAATGCGGAGCGCAAAAGGACGTTTGCAACGGTTCCAACGGTTTGTCGCCTTTATATATGTTCATCAAGTGAGGGATCGGAACATCGTTTGGTCCTCCGACTTCCCAATCGTACTTTTCTTGGGCATAGTACGCGTCATCGTCGTCGTCATCGTCGTCGACTCCCTCCTCCTCCTCCTCCTCCTTCGCGGCTGCCGCCACCGCGCGAAACGTTCTTCCCGACGACGACGACGAAAAAAACGACGATCCTCGTCGGCGTCGATTCCGACACCTCGTGGCGGCAAGACGATTCCGATATCGATCGTTGTTCGTCCCGCAACCCTTCGAAATCGACAAACGCGAAAAAGTCGCGCTACTTTTTGTCGTCGTCGTCGTCGTCGTCCTTGCCGCGATCATTCTCTCTCTCTCTCTCTTCGTCTCTCCGTGCGGTCTCGTGAACAAAGCGCTTTTTGAAGATCTCCACAAAGTGATGATGATGATGATGATGGTGCGTTCCAATTTTTTGGATTTTTTTCAACGTTTTTTACGAACAAAAAAAATGTCGAAAAAAAAGGACTCAAAAAAGAATGTCAAAAAAACTCCAAAAAAAAAGATATTCCCAAGCTGTTTGTGTGGAACTTTTTTTTAAATGGAGTAAGAAACAACCGCTTTCCTTTTGTGTCGTCTTCGTCTTCGTCTTCGTCGTCTTCGTCGTCGTCGTCGCATTTATTTACGCGCAGAACGACGAGGACGGCGGAGGAAGGGTTGGCGCTCTCGTTCGCGTTCGTTTTCTTTTTTTTTCTCTCTTTCTCTCGAGTCGACGATGACGACGACGACGACGACGACGACACTACCGACGGCGGCGAAGACGACACCGAATTTTGGACGATGGCGGCGAGACGGCATCGACGCGATGACGACGAAGAAGATGCAACGGGGGGGAGAAAAAGGTCCACCGCGCGCAGTCGGCGTCGAAGGAGAAAGAAGAAGAAGATGGAGAAGAGGAGAGACGAGAGCGGCATCGTCTTCGTCTTCGTCGTCTTCGTCGTCTTCGTCGTCAGAACTCAAGAAGAAGAAGGAGGAGACGAACGACGCGTATGTCACGAGAGAAGAGTTAGAACGAATAGCAAAAAGAAAAGGTTTGCGGTTAACCACGACAAGGGTCGGACCGTTTTTCAAGATAACCGCGAGGAAAATCGATGCGATGGGTCGTTTCGAAGGCGAAGAAGCGGTACGCGAGGACGATGACATGTCCGTGATAGCCACGCACGACGGTTTTATCGCCCCGTTTCCATTTAACATCTTACATTTGGACACCATGCGGGTGTATAACTCTCGAATAAACTCACAGTGTACCGAGGAAGAGAGGAAAATGCTGAAATCGACCTTTGGCGTGAGCATTCTGCTTGGGTGCGAAAGCTTACGGTTAGGAAGAGACGCCGGGTGCACGAAAGCCGAGTTGTTGTCCATCGACGACGGGAACGAATACGCGCCAAAGTTGGTGAAATATTACGAACGAATCGGGTTTAAAATCATACGAAAAGTCGGAGATGGGTTAAGTACGGATTTACCCGATATGCTCGTTTGGGGAGGGAAAGGCACGAGGATGAACGGCGACGTGAACGAGCTTCTGGAAAAATGGTCCAACGTTTTAAGGAAAGCGACTGATAAGAACAAATAGCGAGTAAAGCAGAGATAGATAGAAACAGAGATAAATAGAACCAGAGAGAGAGAGAGAAAGAGAGAGGAAGAGAGAGAGAGAGAGAGAGAGAGAGGAACTACGTGGTCTTTCGATAGATAACGTGTCGTTGTAAAGAATTGCAATCCTTTGTGTACTACTACGTAAGTGCTCACTGTCTCTTTTTTTATTTCTTCGTGTTGTGTTGGACATCTTTCCCGACTCAAAGAATCGCTGCAAATAATCGCACGCCTCAAAAGTGGAAAGAATGCGTTCGCGCGTCGCGGACACCGGTGGCGTTCGCCTCGCCGAGGACCTCGAGTCCGGCCGCCTGAGTGCAAAGAAAAGGGTAGACTACGAGAAGAACCCTCCACTGAAAGGGAAACCGGTGACGAAAAGAAGAGACAAAATCACGTTCGTCGTGTTACTCGTCTTGTGCGTCATCAGTTATTCGAAACAGCCACCTTTGTCGGCTGGAATCGTGAAACCGAACGAAAGTTACCTGAAACAATTTAAAAGGGACGCAGATGGAAGGATTTCGAATTTATCCGACGTCCGAGCGTTTCGAGAGAAAGAGGTGCAAAAGGAGAAGAAGATGTCCCCGAAGGAAGTAAGAGTGAAATATTTAGGCGAAGAAACCGACGTGAAGTCGCCAGGGTCATCCACGAGGCACACGAGTACGAGAAACTCGGGAAAGTCTCACCATCACCCTCAGGAACAACACCACGCGCACTCGTTTGTGCCGGTCAAACCGCACGTCGGCCCCTGGACGAAGGAGGCGCATTTGAAGGCGTTCGAGGATTTCATGGTGCCGAGTCGTGTGGAAGTTTTAGTGCAATCAAATAAGGGAGGTGATGGAGAGGAGGATGAAGACGATGAGAGCGAG
>Ga0208277_1001514_pt1 | contig 13503 bp, 15 predicted proteins | sample ETNtaG_5_FD_185782 | JGI IMG/M metagenome (GOLD analysis project Ga0208277, IMG submission 185782) | Marine microbial and viral communities from oxygen minimum zone, Eastern Pacific Ocean - ETNP201406SV205 (SPAdes) (version 2) | ecosystem: Environmental > Aquatic > Marine > Oceanic ...
GTATGTAAAATTTTATTTTTTTTATTCTTGCTGTCTATAATGGGCGAAAAGGGAGAAATAATGGATGAACTAACAAAACCTCAAGCTTTAGGAACTGAAGGTTATATATTTAATCAGACCATGTTGAGGATTAAAGACCCAAAAGAATCACTTGAGTTTTATGTCAACGTATTGGGAATGACTTTAATTAAACAACTGGATTTTCCTGCTATGGAATTCACTTTATATTTTCTTGGTTATTTAAGAGAAGAAGATGAACCAGTTCCTTCTGACCCAGTAAAGAGAGCAGAATACGCTTTTAGTCAAAAAGCTATGCTGGAGCTAACACATAATTATGGCACTGAAGATGACGATTCATTTTCTTACCATGATGGTAATTCTGATCCAAGAGGGTTTGGACATATTGGGGTTACTGTTCCTGATGTATACGCGGCCTGCGAAGAATTTGAAAGGAAAGGAATAGAATTTGTAAAAAAACCTGACGATGGAAATATGAAAGGATTAGCTTTTATAAAAGATCCAGATGGTTATTGGATAGAGATATTGTCAGCTTCAAATTCATCTAAATTCTAAATATGGAAGAAAATAACGAAATTATTGCAAGACTGGAAAGATTAGAGTCTAAAGAAGAAATTAGAGATTTAGTTTCTAAATACGCTGAAGCGTGTGATCAACAAGATTTAGAGTCACTAGAAAAGCTATTTACACTGGATGCTGAGTTTGATTCACCTAATGGAATGCTTAAAAGTAAAGGCCGCCAAAATATAATAGATATGTATCTAGAAGTGTTCAAGTCAAGAGGCCCTTCTTTCCATTGGACTCATGACGTAAGAGTAAAAATGGATCCTGAAAAGAAAGATTTAGCTACTGGAACTGTTTATAGCCATGCAGAAACTACCCGAGATGGGGTAGTTAGCCTTGCTGCTATGAGATATGACGATCAATACGCAATAGAAGATGGTAATTGGAAATTTTCGAAAAGAGTTATTCATTTCTTTTATTACGTAAAAACAAAAGACTATGTTGAAACTCTCACTAGCCCTTTAAGAGTAGGCATGGGAGAAACAAATATCGCTGCTGACATACCCGAATCTGTTCCTGCCTGGATTGAATTTCAACAAAAACATAAGAGTGAAAAGAAATAGTACTAACTCAGAAGAAATGCTTGGCCTTGCTAAAAGGGCTCTTGAGCATTTTAAAAATAAAACTACTGATCAAGCTGAGAGTGTAATGTCGAATACGATTGAAGCTTATGTAAACCCTGAACGGTATGAAAATGAGATTGAAAGAATTTATAAGACTCTTCCTTTAGCATTATGTCTAAGTAGTGAGCTATCAAATCCAAATAGCCATAGGGCAATGAATGTGATTGATACTCCCGTACTTATAACAAGAGCTAAAGACATGAGAGCGAGAGCATTTCTAAATGTCTGCCGACATAGAGGATCTCAAGTTTGTGAAGAAGGTAAAGGAGAAAAAAGAAATTTTATATGTCCATATCATGCTTGGACCTATAACCACGAAGGTCAATTGGTAGGAATGTATGGAGAAAAAACCTTTGGTGATATAAATAAAGAAGATTTTGGTTTAATAGAGTTAAATTGCCAAGAGAGAGCAGGACTAATATGGGTGACATTAAGTCCTGAAGTTAAATTTGATATCGATGACTGGCTAGGAGATTTTGCGTTAGAACTTGAAAGTCTTAATTTAAAAGATTGGTATATTTATGACCAAAGGGAAATTGAAGGACCTGGCTGGAAAGTTGCTTTAGATGGTTATTTAGAAGCTTATCATCATAATCAATTACACGGCGATACAGTTGGAAAACATACTGTTGGCAATCTGCTGGTTTTAGATACATACGGGCCGCATCAAAGATTAACTTTTGGTAGAAAATCATTGAGCGAACTTGTAGAAAAGCCTGAAGAACAGTGGGACGATCCTTTAGACCATATACGCCTAATACATTCTGGTTTTCCTAACTTATCAATCTCTGGCGTATTAGGAGGGCATTGTTTAGTTAGCCAAATCTTTCCTACTTCATCTCCTGAGTCAACTATTACCAGGCAAACTATCCTATCTGCTACAGAACCTAAAACAAAAGAAGATAAAAAAATAACTCAAGAGTTTAGCGACATGGTCCTACAGGCTGTTGTTGATGAGGATTATAAAATGGGGCTTCAAATCCAAACAAATATTTCAAAACTTGAATCTCACAACTTTGTTTACGGTAAAAATGAACCAGCTGTCCAAAATTACCATAATTGGATAGAAAAATTTATGGGCAAAGAAGGAAGTGACTGGTAAAACTTCGCGATGGACGTAATTGATATTCATGCTCACGCAATTTTTAAGGAAACTTTAAATTCTATAAAAGGCTTAGGTCCAGAAATAGGAGGCGATAAAGATAATCCTTGGTTTCGTGTAGGAGATTATAAACTTGAAGGTGTAAGGTATGAAAACACACCATTCATGGATATAAATCTAAGATTAGAGGCCATGGAATCACTAGGTATCGACTTTCAAGTTCTCTCTCCCAATCCTATAACCTACTTCCATTTTATAGAACCAAAAGAAGCTATAAATTATTGCCAATTACATAATGACACTATGGCCAATTCTATTTCAAACCATAAAGAAAGTTTGGGAGGTTTTGCATCTTTACCAATGCAGGACCCTGAAGCAGCCTCTAAAGAGCTTGAAAGAAGCGTAAAAGAACTCGGTTTTCTAGGAGCATACATAGGTACTGATTTTCCTTTAGGCCTGGCAGATAAACAGATGGATGATTTTTATAGATCTTGTGTTGATTTAGATGTGCCTCTATTTATACACCCTGCTCCTCAAGGAATTAATGGACCTTACTCTGACAATAGATTGGATTTATATAGCTTAGACTTAACTGTTGGTTTCGCTAATGATGAAACTGCTGCTTTAGGTAATTTGATATTTGGAGGGGTATTACACAGACATCCGGACCTAGATATATGCATTAGTCACGGGGGCGGCAATATAGCTTTTCTGGCTGGCAGGATGGCATTGGCTGCTGAGCACAGGAACACTTCTCCTGAATGGATTAAAGAAAAGGGTGAATTTCTTAGACAACTCAATTTGATCTGGTTTGATAATCACGTTCATCAAGACGCTTCGTTAAAATTATTGGAACATATAGTAGGGCAAGAAAGACAGGTGTTGGGTACTAACTTCTTAGGTTGGGATCAACCTAACAGAGACTCCATTAAAGAAATCCCTTCTTATCTTGCTGAGAATGCTAAAAAACTATTACGTTTATAATTTAAGTGGGTCTAGTCTCTACCAATATTAGCCAAGACGCTGTTCATTACGCCTCCATCTACTACTATGTTTTCTCCGTGAATATAAGAGGAGTCTTCAGATAATAAAAACATAACAACTTTAGCAATATCTTCAGCTGAGCCAATTCTTTGCGCAGGAACCATTTCTTCTCTTTTTTTTCTTTCAATTGGATCTGCATAATGCGAGGCAGACATTCCAGAATCTATAAAGCCAGGAGAAATAGCATTTACTCGAATCCCTACTTTCCCCCATTCTAGAGACATTTGTTCTGTAAGCATGGCTACACCAGCTTTCGTAGCAGCATAAGCTCCAGAATGTATGGCCGGATGTTTCCCTCCACTTATGGAGCTTATATTTATTATGTTACCTGAGCCCTTTTCTTTCATAAGCCTAGCGGTAGCACAACTAATAACGAAACAACCTAATAAATTAACGTTTATTACATCTTCAAAATCCTTCACTTCCTGTTCTAGTAGACCGCCAAACCTAACTATTCCAGCACAATTGATCAAAGCATCGGGAATCTCGCCGAAAGATTGTAGAGCCTCCAAGACTGAGCTTTCTTGAGTTATATCTGCCCTAAGGGCTATTGAATTTTTTATCTTAGATTGAGTTTCTTCAAGCTTTTTTTGGTCTATGTCAATTAGGCCTACTCTGTACCCTGCTTCGCTAGCATATTGTGCAATTTCAGAACCTATTCCCCCAGAAGCCCCTGTTAACAATAAATTTTTCATAATATAACTATATCATCCTTTAGTTTGGTCGGGACGGCTGGATTTGAACCAGCGACCACCACACCCCCAGTGTGGTGCGCTACCAGACTGCGCCACGCCCCGATTAATTAATAGCTTTTAAAAGTTTTTTAAGATCTTCTACGATCTTGCCTGAGGAATCACTTACAGAATTGTCTCCTTTAGTGGAACTTAAATTTCTTTTTACACCAGAAATAGTTAGACCTTCTTTATATAGAAGGGATTGAATCTTCTCAATAATCTCAATATCCTTTTTTTGATAATATCGTCTGTTTCCTTTTCTTGTAATTGGCTTTAAGTCCTTGAACTCATTTTCCCAGAATCTTAAGGTATGAGGTTTTACCGAACATAACTCTGATACCTCACTTATGGAGTAATATTTCTTATCTGAAAATGATATTTCTTTAGCCATTCTGAGAAGCTATCTTCTTTCTCAATTTATTACCGGCCCTAAAAGTAACAACCCTTCTGGCAGAAATAGTTACTTCTTCTCCTGTTTTAGGATTTCTACCTGGTCTAGATTTCTTATCTATTAATTCAAAATTACCAAAGCCAGACAATTTAACCTCTTCATTGTTTTCGAGAGATTTCTTAATTTCATCAAAGAAGTCTTCTATTAACTTCTTGGACTCACTTTTATTTAAGCCTAATTGCGTATGAAGATGCTCAACTATATCTGCTTTAGTTATTGTCTTTTCCATTAATTCCTTAAGTCTCCATCCAATTCTTTCTTAACCGAGTTTACAATCTTTTCAACTACCTTATCAATGTCTGAATCTAATAAAGTGCCTTTAGAAGATTGCCAAGTTAGAGAGATTGCTATGCTTTTCTTGCCGTCATCAACTCCCTTCCCTTCATAAACATCAAACAGATCAAGATTATTTAAATCTTTTCCTCCTTTACTCTTAATAAGTGCACTTAACTCATGACTTGTTATGTCTTTATCTACAACAAAAGCTAGATCTCTCTGAGTAGAAGGAAATTTGGAGAACTTAGTAAATTTTTGTAATGTTTTTGTTTTTAGTTCCTCTATATCTAAAGAGAACAAAAAAACATCCTCCTTAAGTCCTAGCTTTCCTGAGATATTAGGGGATAAAGCCCCTAAAAGTCCTATCTCTTTAGAGTCGTTATAAATAGTAGATGAAATGCCTGGATGAAAGAAATCAGAAGATTTAGGGTCAAAATTAATAGCCACATCAAAGCTAGATACGATCTTCTCAATAATACCCTTAGCATCATAGAAATTAACTTTTCTTGGTTTATCTAACCAATGAATAGGGGAAACGTCCCCATAAATTAAACCGGAGATTCTTGTTCTTTCTGAAGGTTTTTTAGATTTCTTATGGCCAAAAACTGATCCAATCTCAAACAATTTTTGAGATTCCAACCCGTTGTTTAGATTATGAATAAAAGTATTGATCAAACCTGGAAATAAGCTAGACCTCATATATCTCATATTTTGAGAAATGGGATTTTCTACTTCAACCATTTTCTTAGATTCCCCAAAAACTATTTCGTCATCTTCGCTTATAAAAGAATAGTTGATGACCTCACTAAATCCCTCGGATACTAAAGAAGCAGAAATCGCTTTTTCTTTCGACTCTGATTTTATTTTTAGTTTAGGTTCAAGTGATACAGTGGGTAACGAATCATAACCCTCCAATCTTGCCAATTCTTCGATTAGATCTGCCTCTATTTCAATATCGTATCTCCACGAAGGAGAAGTGAGATCTAATTTTCTGGACGAACCTTTAGGATTCATTCCTAGGCCTTTTAGATATTTCTTAGCTTTTATACTAGTTATATTTGTACCAAGAATTTTATTGGCTCTATCAAGATCTAATGAAACCTTTCTTGTTTTAGGCAATTCTTTTATTAATTTACTCTCTTGAATTACTCCAAATTCTCCACCTACCGTTTCATGAAGGATTTCACTCGCTTTTTCAACGGCAAGTTCTTGAATTTTATAATCCACTCCTCTTTCAAATCTTATCGAAGCATCTGTCTGGAAACCAAATCTTCTAGCTCTACCTCTAATAACCGAAGGCTTGAAGAAAGCACTTTCTAAGAAAATAGACTTAGTGTTAGCAGTAACACACGTATTCTTCCCTCCCATGATCCCTGCAAGGGCTATTGATTTCTTTTCATCAGAAATAACTAAACAATCTGGACTTAAGTTAATCTCTTGATCGTCAAGTAATATTAAATTCTCATCTTCTTTAGCCTTCCTTACATTAATGTTTCCTTCTAACTTATCTCGATCAAACGCATGTAGAGGCTGACCTAGCTCTAAAAGAATATAGTTAGTAATGTCTACCACTGGGTCAATCAACTTTTGATCGCTTAAAGCTAATCTTTCAGCGACTAAAGGGAGTGTTTTTGTTTTAAGATTTATATTTTTTATGGATCTTCCAACGTATATAGGAGCTTCCTTACATACTTTAATTCTTAAGTCTTCTTTGAAAGAACTTTCAATAGATTTAAATTTAGGATGCTTTAGCTTAAGATTGTTGATAACTGCTAGTTCCCTTGCAACTCCATAAACACTGAAGCAATCTCCTCGATTAGGAGTTATATCTAATTTTATAATTGAATCTTTTCCGGTTATTTTTGAATTAAAAGAATCATAGCCATCAACCTCAACACCCGCCATCGTAAGTTGAGAGCAAATCTCTTCGGTAGATATAGTTAGATCTATAAAGTCTTTAAGCCAATTTCTACTAAATTGCATATTAAAATTGTTTTAAAAATCTATAGTCATTTTCAAAGAAAAGGCGTAAATCTGGAATGTCATACTTCAGCATCGCCATTCTTTCAACTCCTAGTCCAAAAGCAAAACCACTATATTTTTTAGCGTCAACTCCGACCATTTCTAGTACATTGGGATGAACCATTCCGCAGCCAAGTACTTCAAGCCAACTTTTATCCCACTTTATATCTGCCTCGGCAGATGGCTCTGTAAAAGGAAAGTAAGATGGCCTAAATCTAAGTTCTACTTCTCTACCAAAGAAATCTTCTAAAAAATCATTTAATAAACCCTTTAGTTGAGCAAACGAAGCACCTTCCTCAACCACTAGTCCTTCTATTTGATGAAACATAGGCGTATGAGTTAAATCGGAGTCTTTTCTAAATACCTTTCCAGGGCAAATTATCCTATGAGGAGGATTTTTATTCTCCATGGTTCTAATTTGTACTGGAGAAGTATGCGTCCTTAAAAGACCAGATTCTTTTAGGTAAAAGGTATCGTGCATATCTTTTGCAGGATGATCTTCAGGCACATTTAAAGCTTCGAAATTATAATAGTCCGTTTCTGTTTCAGGCCCTGATTCAATTCCAAACCCCATTGATTCAAAGAAGTCACTAATCTCATTGATTGTTTGAGTTACTGGATGAACAGACCCATCTGTTCTAGAAGTCGATGGCAAACTTATATCAATCTTTTGATTGCCTAATCGTAATTCGTTTTCAGCCTTAGAAAGTTCGGAAGTCTTATCCTTATAGGAATTATCGATATCTGATTTTAATTGATTAAGAAGCATGCCAGCTTCTTTCCTTTTTTCCTGAGGCAAACTTCCTAAAGATTTAAGTAGCAGATTTACTTCTCCGCTCTTACCTAAATAAGATTTATAAGTTTTTTCTAACGAGCCTTTATCGTTAGAAGAATTTATAAGCGCAGAAGACTCTGATTTGAGTGTTGAGATTTTTTGTTTTAAAGATTTTAAATCCACTATATGCAATAACTTAATATAGCCATTATAGTCACTATAATGCTCTAAGTGCTTATCTTAATTAAGATTTTATGCAGCTAACTGCGACTTAGCTTCTTCAGCAATCTTACTAAAGGCCTCTTTGTCGTTGACTGCTATGTTTGCTAAGGTCTTTCTATCTAGATCTATACTTGCCTTCTTTAGTCCTGCAATTAACTTACTGTAAGTCAGTCCGTTTTCTCTAGCTGCTGCATTAATTCTAACAATCCACAAAGATCTAAATACTCGCTTCTTTACTCTTCTATCTCTATAGGCGTATTGCCCCGCACGCATAACAGCCTGTTTAGCTACTTTATAAGTGCGACTTCTAGCGCCTCTATAGCCTTTAGCCTGCTTTAATACTTTTTTATGCCTTGCCTTAGCTTGAACGCCTCTTTTTACTCTTGCCATGTCTTTTCTCTATGTGTTTGTTTTAAGCATTCTATCAACTAACTGCTGATCTCCTTTTGCAATCTTCGTTGTGCCTCTTAGCTGCCTTTTTCTTTTGGTCGTCATCTTAGTCAAGATGTGACTCTTGTTAGATTTCTTTCTTTTTAAACCGTTTCCAGTTTTCTTAAACCTTTTACTTGCTCCGCTATGTACTTTAAGTTTACTCATAATTTTTTACTTCTTATTGGGGGCCATCAACATGACAAGTTGCCTTCCTTCGAGAGTTGGGAATTGTTCCACACTAGCCGTATCTTCTAGGTCAGCCTCAACTCTTTTTAGTAATTCCATTCCAATCTCTTGATGCGCCATTTCTCTTCCTCTAAATCTTAGAGTTATTTTTGCCTTGTCTCCATTTTCTATAAAGTTTTTAATTTTATTTACCTTTATGTCGTAATCATTCTTTTCCGTCACAGGTCTAAATTTAATTTCTTTAATCTGCTGCCTCTTTTGTTTTTTCTTTGAAGCGCCTTTCTTCTTTTTCGCGTCAAAAATATGCTTTCCGTGATTTAATAACCTACAAGCTAACGGTTCACCATCTTTAGCCATCTGAACAAGGTCTAAAGAAGCTTTTTCAGCTTCTAAAAGTGCATCAGGTAAACTAAGGATTCCTAATTGTTCTCCGGATTCACTTATCAATCTAATCTTGTCCGCCTTGATTTCACCATTAATAGGTAGCCTCTTTTCAGATTTTTTGAAAGATTTTCTTTGTGCTATTTGATTCTCCTATTAATTGTTACTCCTTGGCCTTAATCTTCTTCTTAAGAATGTCCATAAATTCCTTTATAGACATTTCGCCTAGGTCCTCACCACCCCTTGCTCTTACTGAAACGGTTTCATTGTCCATTTCCTTATCTCCTACAACAAGAAGAAAAGGTGTCTTCTGCATAGAGTGGTCGCGAATTTTATAAGTGATCTTCTCTTTCCTCAAGTCACTTTGTGCTCTAAATCCATTTTTTTGCAATAAATCACGTATTTTTTCACTATATTTGCCATGTTTATCAGTAATATTCAATATTTGTGCTTGAATTGGAGAAAGCCAGAGAGGCAAAGAGCCTCCGTGATGCTCAATCAAAATACCAATAAATCTTTCAAAAGATCCTAAAATAGCTCTGTGGATCATTACTGGCTGATGCTTTTCTCCGTCATCGCCTACATATGTTGAATCTAGACGTTCAGGAAGAATGAAATCCGCTTGGAAAGTTCCGCATTGCCATTCTCTACCCAAAGCATCAGTTAAAACAAAATCTAACTTGGGGCCATAGAAAGCTCCTTCGCCTTCCGAAATTTCGTATTTAAGATCTAAGTTTTTTATTGCCTCTTCTAGTGCTAGCTCAGCTTTATCCCAAACTTCATCAGACCCTACCCTGACATCAGGTCGAGTTGAAAGCTTAATCTCAAATTCTTTAAAACCTAATTCTGAATAAATTACAGATAAAAGTTCTATGAAACTTTTTGTCTCAGCTTCAATTTGTTCTTCCGTACAAAAAATATGACCGTCATCTTGAGTAAAAGCCCTTACTCTCATCAATCCATGTAAAGTTCCAGATGCTTCATATCTATGACATGAACCAAACTCGGCAAAACGGATGGGTAAATCTCTATAGGACTTTAAACCTTGATTATAGACCTGAACATGACAAGGACAGTTCATTGGCTTTAAAGCATTGGTCCTTTTTTCATTTGCATGCTCTTCATCAATCTCTGTAATAAACATATTTTCTCTATATTTATCCCAATGACCAGAATCCTCCCAAAGTTTTCTATCTACCACTTCAGGAGTATTAATCTCTTCATAATCCGACTGTATTTGTTTAATTCTCATAAAGTCTTCTAAAGCTCTATACACTGCCCATCCTTTCGGATGCCAAAAAACCATACCAGGAGCTTCTTCTTGAAAATGAAATAGATCAAGCTGTCTTCCTAATTTCCTATGATCTCTTTTTTCAGCTTCTTCTAATTGAACTAAGTGACCCTCTAACTCTTTAGTGCTTTGCCATGCAGTGCCATAGATTCTTTGTAACATCTCATTCTTTGAGTCTCCACGCCAATAAGCTCCTGAAACTTTCGTTAATTTAAAAGCTCTTAAGTGTTTAGTGTTGGTAACGTGCGGCCCTCTACACATGTCTGTATATTCTTCGTGATGATACAAAGCAATTATTTCTTTTTCAGGAATTTCTTCTGCCAGAGTTACTTTGTAAGGCTCACCTCTATCTTTAAAAGTTTTAACTGCCTTTTTTCTAGAAACAACCTCTCTAACAACTTTGTAATCCGTTTTTGCTAATTTATGCATACGATCTTCTATAGCCAGAAGATCGTCATCATTTAAAGCTTTATCCAGTTGAATATCATAATAAAAGCCATTGTCTATAACAGGCCCTATCGCCAACTTAACATCAGGATAAAGCTGTTTAAGAGCGTGTGCTAACAAATGCGCACAAGAATGCCTTACTATCTCAATACCTTCATCATCTTTGGATGTAATTATTTCTACCTTTGCATCTTTGGCAATAATCTCAGAAGCATCTACAAGAACACCATTTATTCTGCCCGCCACGGTTGCTTTAGCTAGGCCAGGGCCAATATCCATAGCCAAATCTTCTACGGATATAGGTTTATCGAATTTTCTTATGGATTGATCAGGAAGCGTAATTTCAAGCATACTCAGTGGTGACCTATACTAAAGGACACATGTTTTGTTTAATTTTATTGATTGTTATAGGTAAAAGCAATGTTTAAGGGGATATGAGAGATTTTTTCCAACCTTCCTCATTTAAAGTAAAAAGCTCTCTTCTGTGTAATCTGTTTTCTTGATTTGTCCAAAATTCAAATAAATTGGGTTTAAGAACAAATCCACCCCATCTATCAGGTCTCTTTATGTCCTTGTCTTCGTTATCGGATTCAATCTGCTTAGCCTTTTCTAGTAAGCCTTCATACGACTCTAAAGTCTCACTTTGTTTCGAGGCCAAAGCTGAAATTTGAGAACCTCTAGGTCTGGAATGAAAATAATCATCTGACTCTTTATTGCTGACTTTTTTACAAATTCCTTCAATTCGAATCTGCTTATTGGTTTTAGCCCACCAAAAATTTAAAGCTGCTTTGTTATTATTAATGATCTCTTGTCCTTTTTTTCCGTCGTAATCTGTAAAAAAGACAAGTCCTTCATCTGAAAGCCTCTTTAAAAGAACCATCCTAGAAGAAGGCTGCCCTTCTAGGCCAACCGATGATAGGTTTAGGGCATGAGGTAATCCGGCTTCTTTATCTTTTGCTTCTTGTATCCAGTCATGAGTTCTTAAGATAGGCTCCTGTGAAGCATCTATTAATTGGTATAAATCCATTTATTTCTTAGCTGAAACCCAATAATCTAGACTTAAATATTTTCCACCGCCTAGGCAAGCTAAAAGAAAAAGCATTAATCCATAAATTGCAGCGAACTCAATTCCGTTTGCTTCATGAGGCCAACCATTGTCGTAATGGACTAAATAACCTGCAAAAAACATAATTACTATAAGAGGAACTGAAGCCCACCTTACGAAAAGTCCTATTAACAATAGAGCTGCTCCTCCTGCCTCAAAAATAATAACCAACCAACTAACAATTTCAGGAAAAGGAACTCCTAATGTTCCTAAATATCCAGAAAATTTATCAACGGTGTCAATCTTGCCAATGCCTGCATACCAAAGAACAAAGAATAGATAGAGTCTTAATAAGAATAGTCCAACAAAATCAAAATTTTGTAGGCCTTCTAAAAATTTATGTATTTTTTTTATAATTGACATACAAAAAATTATAGCTTCCTCAAGACTACACTTCCAACAGAATAGCCTGCTCCAAAAGAACAGATCACTCCCACTTCTCCTGCATTAATATCAGAATTATTCTTATGAAAAGCTATTATTGAACCCGCAGAACTTGTATTTGCATATTCGTTCAAAACGATAGGCATTTCTTTTTCACTTGCGTCTCTGCCTAAGATTCGTTTTGATATTGACTCATTCATATTTAAATTAGCTTGATGCAACCAAAGCCTGGACAAATCGGAAACTTCTAAGTTCAATTCCTCAAGATGAGTTTTTATATGTCCTTCTACCATCGGCACAACATCTTTATACACCTTTCTTCCATTTTGGATAAATAGCTTATCCGGAGCTTCGCTATTTGAATCCTCAGGCTTATTTAAGAATCCAAAATTATTTCTGATGTTGTTAGAAAATTTAGTCTTTAGTTTAGTTCCCAGTATCTCAAAAGCGTTAGATTGAGGATTTCCAGTATCTTTTTCTAATAAAACTGAAGTGCATGCATCTCCAAATATAAAGTGTCCGTCTCGATCTCTAAAGTTTAGATGACCAGTACAAATATCCGGATTAACGACCAAAATTCTTTCTGCAACTCCACTCAGTATATCGTTATATGCATTTTGAATAGCAAAAGTAGAAGAAGAACAGGCTACATTCATGTCATAAGCATAGCCTTCTATATTTAAAGACTCTTGGACCTCTATAGCAATAGCAGGATAAGCTCTTTGAAGATTTGCACAACCGCAAATAACTGCATCTATATCATCAGCAGATCTTCCTGCTTTTTCCATGGCTTGCTTGCAAGCATCTACAGCTATTTCAGCCTGAATTGAGATCTCTTCATTAGACCTCTCTTTAAGACTAGGTCTCATCCTTTTAGGGTCTAAGATACCATCTTTATCCAAAACAAATCTTTGCTCAATGCCCGAGACCTTTTTTATAAAGTCCGAGTCAGAATGAACTAAAGCTATTAAGTCACCCGATTTTATGGCTTCTTCATTTTCTAAGTTGTAGCTATCCACATATTTGTTGTAGCTTTCAACCAACTCATCATTCGAGATGCTCTGAGAAGGCGTGTAAAGACCCGAACCTGTAATTAAAACTGACATATTTTCATAATAAGTTAAAAAATTAAATAAATCTTAAATTCTTATGCTTTAATTTCTCTGTTTTTCAATTTCCTCATAGGCTTTTTGAATCTGTATAAATTTTTCTTTTGCCTTTTCAAGTAACTCTTCGGGTAATCCTTTAGAAATCAATGTGTCTGGATGAAATTCTCTACGTTTTTTCTGATACTCTTTCTTTATATCGGATAAAGACATATCTCTTGTTACTCCTAGAATTAAATATGAATCAAATGCTTGATTATTAAATTTCGTCTTGAGCTCTTCAAATAAATCAGAACGTAAGTCAAAAATATTAGGCACTTCCTTGAGAAGCTGCTCTTCA
>Ga0208277_1001515_pt1 | contig 13500 bp, 14 predicted proteins | sample ETNtaG_5_FD_185782 | JGI IMG/M metagenome (GOLD analysis project Ga0208277, IMG submission 185782) | Marine microbial and viral communities from oxygen minimum zone, Eastern Pacific Ocean - ETNP201406SV205 (SPAdes) (version 2) | ecosystem: Environmental > Aquatic > Marine > Oceanic ...
GTTCCAATTGCTTTAGTCCGATTTTCGACAGGGATCATTTTCAGTTTAGGTGCTATTATTTATTTAGATGGGATTCATTTATTAAAACAGACAATCACAAAAGGGTTTAGTAATATATCTATGATTACCGGTGCATTCTTCGGAACATTTTTATCTGTTATTTTTTGGTTATCTGGTTTTAAATATACTTTGGCTGGTAGAGCTGCGATCTATAATCAATTATCTACAATCTTTATAATTCTTTTAGCGGCCATATTTTTAAAAGAGATTATGACTAAAAGAAAATGGTTTTCTGTTTTCCTTGCAATGTCTGGAGCTATAATTGTCAGTGTTAGTTAAAAAAATTAAAAGTATAACTTCCTTTTATATTAGTTTGTTCTATGGTCCTTATTTTAATAGAGAAGAGTTATCAAAAAGATTTGAAAAATGGAGGAAATCACAAGATAGAGATGAAGTTGAGAAACAAAAGCTTATCGTAGATGGTTTAAGATCTCAAGACTCAATGTACTCTAAGCAATGGAAATGGATATTGATTCAGGCGATACTATGGCTAATGATATCGTTTAAATTTGATTTCTCATCAGTAATAAATATTATGGCATTCTTAACAGTTTTTACTCAAGTGACCTATAACATCAGTATTATTATTAAAGATAAAAGACAGATTTTCAATACATTGATCGCGAGGGAGTTGATATCGTCTAGGACAGTCTCAAATCTATTGTGGGAGACATTATCCAATATAACTGAAGAAAAAGAATTAAGTGTTAACTCAGATAAAAAAAATTTTGCATTAGGATTCGATTGGACTGATATTAGGCTAGAGATACTGCATAATAAGCCTATGGATGCCATTCCATTATTAAGAGTAAACATAGGCCATGATTCAAGCAAGCTTTTAACACCACATGATCTTGGATTATCTGAGTACCCTAATCAATTAGAGTCATCATCATTGATTATTTTAAAATTATTTTCAAGATATAATCCTTTTATTTTTCAAGGCCATAGTACGCAAAGGAATTCTATTGATAAAAAAATAAAAACTTTAAATAATAGATTGATCTTATTTTTTGGAAATAGGGATATTGAGCCAATTATAAAAGATGAATTATCTGGTAGTTGGGAGTGTTATATTAATATTGATGATAGAACTCAAGGGTGGTCAGCGTTAGAGAAAACATATAATGAAGATATTAATAATCTATTATTAGATTGGTTGCCGATTGATGAGGAAATAAAGCATATTAATAAAAAAGATGAATCATATAAGATGAAAGGCTATGATTGGTAAATGAAGTGGGTATTTTTAATATTATTTGTGACTCTAATTGGTTTTAGTATTCGCGATGAATTACAAAAGGAAAAAAGTGAGTAAGTATAGAAAATTTACAAAAGAAGAAATAAACAATTTAGATATGGTCAAATTTAGAGGTGATATTAATGTTTTTTCTTCAGGCGATAACATTGATGATGCTTTGTCCTATTTAATGAATCAAAAGATTATTGGCTTTGATACAGAAACACGTCCGAGGTTTACAAAAGGCCCACTAAATGCACCTTCAATTATACAACTAGCTGGGGATGATAGAGTGTTTATATTCCAGTTAAATTCCGAAAAAATATTTAAAAGACTATCACAAGTACTCTCTAATAAGGACATAACTAAGACGGGGGTATCTGTTGAAAGAGATTTAATAGAGCTCATGTATTTCTATCCTTTTGATCCCTGTTCTTTTGTTGACTTAGGTAATGTAGCAAGAGATTATAATCTTCCACATCATGGTCTAAGAGGGTTGACTGCGCTTTTAATGTCAGTGAGAATATCTAAGGGGGCTCAGGTCTCAGATTGGAGCAGGAAAAAATTGTCAGATTCGCAAATTTCTTATGCAGCGACTGATGCCTGGATAAGTTTAGAATTATTTAAAAAATTTGAAGAAAACAATATTGTTTAATTTTAAATATAATTATTATTTATTCTATAGAAATGAGCAAATACAGTATGATTAAAACAAGTCATTATATTAAAAATCTTGTTATTGTTTTTTGCATAGTCATTATTAATGGATGTGCTTCTCTAATTTATAAATCGATACCTCTTAAAGATGTGGCTAAAGCTAGGGGAAAGCATGATATTGGGACTCAGCATTTTTATTTCACAGACTCTACTAGAGACATGTGGTTTAATGAAAAAGTAGATGAGGTGAGACAAGTTTCTGTAAAAATTTGGTATCCTGCGAAGCTAAATAATTTAGATAGAAGAGCAGCGTATGTAAAAGATCAGGAGTTAATTAGTGATGCTTTATCTGCTAGGCTTGGTGTTCCAAAAGAACTTTCAAATAGGATTACTGATATTCAGTGCAACTCATATAAAAATGCTTCTCCTATTAAAGGGGGTTTCCCAATTATAATTTACTCTCATGGGCATCGGAGTTTAAAAATCGCAAATACTTTTCAAGCAGAGGAATTAGCAAGCAGAGGTTTTTTTGTTATTGCATTAGATCATACCTATGATGCTGCGATAACAGTTTTAGAAAATAATGATATTATATTTCCAAAATCTAAATTGCCTTCAAATGATAAGGAAGCTTCAGACCCCAATATGATATCAAGGGTCGAGAAGCAGTTAGACATAAGGTCCAAAGACATAAGTTTTTTGTTAGACAAACTTTTTGAAAAATTTTTAACTGATGATAAGTATGCAGGTATAATAGATACTAGTAAGGTTGGTATTTTCGGTCATTCTTTTGGTGGCGCAACTTCAATTCAATCTGCTTATTTAGATAATAGGATTGATGCTGTTTTTGGTTTAGACGCTTATTTTTTACCTCTTTCAGAGAGGTTAATTAAAGAGGATCTTAATAAACCGTTCGCTCATTTAGGACAAACTGATTGGGGCAAGTCTGATAATTATTCTGTGATGAAAGAGTTTTGTTCAAATAATTCTGGTTTATCAGTGCATTTTGCTGCTGAAGGCTCAAAGCATAATGATTTTACGGATTTTTCACAATTCACTAGGCTAACAAAAAAATATGGCTCTGGTAAAATATCGCCTAAGAAAATAAGAATGATTATGAATAATCTTTTATTTGATTTCTATAATTATCATTTAAATGGTATCGGAAGTTTTGATCCAGAAGATTATACTTCAGTATATAAAAACCTTAGTCATGATATTTATTAGGTACGTTGTAATCTTTGTAATCAATTACTAATTTACGGTTGTGTATAAACTAATATCTATTCCCCTACTTTTATTTACGTACTCATGTATGTTTTTTGGGGGTCCTGATTATGAGTCTTCAGCAGACTCAACTGGATTAAGATTTGATGGTATTAATGATTATATATTTATCGAGGAAAATGTTATTCCTGATTCAGGGGATCATACTATTTCTGTATGGTTAAAAGCTGACTTAAACAATAATGGGAATCGAACTATTTTATCTCAGAGTGATACTTCAGGAAGCCCTTTTTACTTTGGGTCATCATCAAAATCAGACAGCGTTGGAACTATAAAAATGAATGATGATTGGGACGCTCTTAAGGATACAGAGTTTTTTCTAGATGATAATTGGCATTATTACACAATCGTAACTGATGGTACCATTGGCGATTCATCTAATATTATAGATACATCATCGTTTTATGTCGATGGGGAATTAATAACACAAGTGATGGGCAGCGGAAAATCGTATCCTAAAGATGAGAGTTTTTTTATTGCTACTATGTGGGATAGCTCTGGAGAATACTTCTCAGGGTTGATTGATGGAGTATCAATTTGGGATCGTAAACTGAGTCCAGAAGAAATTAGTCAATTATATAACTCTGGTGCTGGTGCAGATCCAACTTTTGATACGCTAGACTACACTGGCTCATCAAATTTAATTGGTTTTTGGCCTTTTAATGAAGGTGCTGACTCTTCCGTAAGTGATTATAGTGGTAATGGATATGATGGTCAGATAATTGGCGCAAGTTGGGAGAAAATTGATACTAAAATGAATCTAGCCACTAGCCCAGATTCACTGATGGATTCTTATTCAAATACATATGGTACACAGAGAGAGCTATGGGGCAGAGTTACAGATAAAAATGACAAGTCATTATATGAGGCTAGTATCACATTATCTGGATACCACAAAGATGAGTTCAAATGGGAGACGAGCGTATTAACAAATCGAAGAGGTAATTATGAAATAAATGATTGTCAGCCATGGGATAAAATAGAAATTTCTTTAGAGGGGTACGAAACGCAGGTATATGATTTTTCTAATTCTATTTTTAGCTCGATGCCAGCAGATTTTATTTTAGGTGAAGAAGAAAATATTCCTGTTGTTGATAGTGTCTTAATTGCAAAAAATGCGAAAGAGGCTGAAGAAAATTATGAGTTAATTCAGTATATGATTAATTCAGCAAAACAAAATGAAGTAGTTTCAATACCAACAGGCGTTCATATTATATCAAAGCCTATTATTATAACCGAAAAAATAAATATCACTATTCAAGGTATAATATCATCAAGTATTATTTTGGCTGATATTCATCAACCAGTTTTTATAATAAATAATTCATCCAATATAATGTTACAACGGCTGAGTTTAGGACATGATTCATCGATAATTGGTGATCATGACTCAGAAGTTTTAAGAATAAATAAGGGGAATAATATCTATATCAATGGTTGTGAACTGAGTGGTGATGCTGCAATAGGTATAAAAGGTATTGGCGTTAAAAGTTTAACGATAGTTAATTGTTTTATTCATGATAATAGTTGGTTCGCATTTTCATTTAAAGATTGCGATAATGTAAAAATCGAAAATTCTAGAATTATAGAAAATCAAGAGCTAGTCTATCAACGCTCATCAGATGTCAATTTTTATAGTAATATAATTAAGGATTAGTAATATAAAAGCTCTACATGCGTTCATTAGAGAACTTATTATTTTTCATTTTACCCATTTTATCGATTATTATTTTTATTATATGTGTCCTATTAGGTGCTTTAGCATATGAAGGCGGAAATAGTTTAGATCTTAATGCTTCGGGTTATTCTTTCTCCAATAATTTTTTGAGTGATCTTGGAAGAATTAAATCAATTTCCGGAATAAAAAACTCAGTCCCTTATTATTGCTTTAATGGTTCACTGATTATATTATCCGCTATTTTTTCATTCTTCTTCCTATATTTACCGTGTTTATATGATGAGAGTGATCGAGTCCAGTCTATATCAAGGATAGGGAGTTGTTTTGGGTTTTTAGCTAGTATTTGTTTTGCCGGTGTTGCACTTACACCTACTGATCTATTTTTTAGTAGTCATGTTTTTTTTGCGAATTGGTTATATAGATTATTATGCTTGTCTATGTTTTTTTATTCGTTTGTATATATTCTAATGGAGAAAAAAAATATTTTATTCTCTATTATTTTTAGTCTAATTGGTCTGGTTGTGACTTTTAAAATTATTTTATCTGATTTTGGACTTGCTAATTTATTCTCTGAGCCTCATACAATTCGTGTTCTTGCACAAAAAATTGCATCTATCGCGCTTGTTATTGGGGTTCCAATGATGACGATTTATAATAGGTTTCGTATTTTGTCTGGCGAGGTTTCACTATATCCATTAGCATTAAAAAAATAATTATATTTTATTCTTAACTACTACTAGGAGGTAACTATGAGACAGTATGCATTAGGATTTATTTCAGCTGTTTTATTGATTTTGTTCACAATGGGTTTAACATCAAACCAGATTATTAAAAAAAGCGGAAAATATCAGGTAGATACTTTGCTTCTATCTCAAGAGGATTATGTGGGGAACAAAAGGTATGATGTTTTGCTTACTGTTTTTGATACTTCAACGGGGGATATAATTAAAACCCATCGCATGCCTCATTCGAATTATGTTGCAAAGGTTAAGCATTAAATAATAGAAATTTTTTAATATAAAATAGGGAGTTAATAATGAAAAAATATTTTATTGGCATTGTAACGGGTGTTCTATTTGGAGTGAGTTGTATGATGTTTCTTGGATCATCTTCAATTTCAAGTTTAAAGGGTCGTTATGAATATATTAGCGGTTCTACTGTAGACATGAAAATATTTGATAATCGAACTGGGAAAATGTATGTAAGAGGTCGTGATTTTGTTACTGAGTATGATTTAATTAATTCGTATTATAGGGTGCATACATATAAACTTTATGAAGAGTAATAATATTATGAATATTAGAGAAAATGTAATTGAAGCCTCAGAGAGGCTTAAAGGTCATATACGGGAAACCCCATTTGAAAGATCAACTCTATTATCAGAGTTAACTGGGTCAGATGTTTGGTTAAAATTTGAAAATCTTCAATATACGGGTAGCTTTAAGTTTAGAGGAGCGATGAATAAAATGTTATCTCTGTCCAAAGAAGATAGAGAGAAAGGTATATATGCTGCTTCAACTGGGAATCATGGAGCTGCTGTAGCGTATGCATGTAAAAAATTAGAAGTCCCGTGTATTATATACGTTCCTGAAAACTCTTCGGAAGCTAAACTAGCAAATATGAAAAGCTTTGGCGCTGAGATTATGGTTTATGGAAAAGATTGTATGGATGGGGAAATTAAAGCTAGAGAGGTAGCATCATCTTCAGGGGGTATTTATTTATCGCCTTATAATGATAATGAGGTAATTGCTGGTCAAGGAACAATCGGCCTAGAGATAGAAAACCAGTGTGATTATTTAGATGCAGTGGTTGTTTCTGTTGGTGGAGGTGGACTTATTAGCGGTATCGCAGGTTATTTAAAATCTGTATGGTCTGATATAAATGTAATTGCCGCTTCACCTGAAAATCATGCAGTCATGATTAAATCATTAGAAGCAGATGAAATTATTAAAATTAACCCTATCCCAACTTTATCAGATGGGACTGCCGGCGGAGTTGAAGAAGGTTCTGTGACTTTTGATATGTGTAAAGCTTTCGTGGATAATATGGTGTTATTAAATGAGGATGAGATTCGAGAGGGGATGATTCATTTCATCCAAAAAGAGAGGATGTTAGTTGAAGGAGCGGCTGGTACTGCCATAGCAGCACTAATAAAAATGAAAAATGAATTAGCAGGAAAACGTGTCGGTATTATCATTTGCGGTAGAAATATTAGTATTGAAGTTTTGAAAAAAATCTTATGAGGCTTATTAGCCTAGAAGATATTAAAAAAATAATTCCTGGGATTGATTTATTTCCAATAATTAAAGAAGGATTTGTAGCTTATTCTTCGGGAAATGCTGTTGTGCCTCCAGTAGGTGAAATGACTTTTGATAACCCTCAAGGTGATGTTCATATAAAATATGGATATATCAAAGATGATAAATACTTTGTAGTAAAAATTGCATCCGGGTTTTATGGAGATTCCGATAAAGGAATTATACCTACTCAAGGTGGCATGATGCTGTTATTTGATAAAAGTACAGGGAAAGAATTGGCTGCATTAGTTGATGAATGTTATTTAACAAATATTCGAACAGCCGTTGCAGGAGGTATTTGTGCAGAAATATTAGCACCAGAAAAAATTAACTGTATTGGCGTGATTGGAACGGGGGTTCAGGCGAGGATGCAGGTTCTTTTCTTATCAGAGATTATAGAATGTAGAAAGTTAAAGGTATGGGGAAGAAATAAAAAAAACTTATCAAAATATAAAAACGATATATCTATGAAAGGATGGGATGTTGAGATTGTTAATTCCACAGATGATATTGCAGAATCTTGTAATTTAATTATTACAGCGACACCCTCAAAAGTTGCATTGCTCAAATTAGATAAAATTAAACCTGGTACACATATAACTGCTTTGGGTTCGGATTCTATTGGTAAACAAGAGCTAGAGCCAGAAATTTTAGATAGAGCTGATCTAATTATTGCTGATAGCATATCTCAGTGCATTGAAAGAGGAGAGATTGCTCATGCTCTAAAAAATAAATTAATTGGCATTGATGATATTATTGAGCTTGGTGAGGTAATTCATTCAAATAAAGATTTTCGCTGTAGAAATAATCAGGTCACTGTGGCAGATTTAACAGGAGTAGCTGTACAAGATATTCAAATAGCCAAGGCTGTTTACAAAGCATATAAGGAATTAAAAAATGAAATTTGAAGAATTTGAACTTGAACGAAATCAATCTTTATTTGAACATGAGGTAGATTACAATCTATCAGAAAGTGGTCTTCATCCACTTGCATTAAAAAATATTCTTACTGATGATGAGCTCAAGGAGTTAATTAATACTGAGATAATCTATGGTCATACTACCGGCACTCCATTACTCAGAGAAAAAATAGCTAATCTATATAATAATGCTCAGATTGATAATGTTTTAGCTACATCTGGATCAGCAGAAGCAAACTTTATAGCTGTGATGACCATGCTTGAACCTGACGATGAGTTAATATATATGGTTCCAAATTATCTTCAAATAAGAGGGATTGCTCGAAGTTTTGGTGTTTTGGTTAAAGAGCTACCTCTCCAAGAAGAATTAGGATGGCAGTGGGATATTAATCAGCTAGAGTCATTGATTACTTCAAAAACAAAAATGATTGCAGTATGTCATCCAAATAATCCAACTGGCTCAATCATTAATGAAGAAAATATGCATGCTATTGTTGATATTGCGAGGAAAAACAATTGTTGGATTTTATCAGATGAAGTATATCGTGGAGCTGAACTGAATGGAGTTGAGTCACCATCTTTTTATGGGCTTTATGAAAAAACAATAGTCAATGCTGGACTTTCAAAAGCCTATAGACTCCCTGGTTTAAGAATTGGCTGGACTGTAGGTCCAAAAAATTATATAACAAAAGCCTGGTCTTTCCATGATTATACATCAATAAGTATAGCCTACCATAGTGATTGGATTGCATCAAGAATTCTAGAAGAAAAAAGGCGTAAGAAAATATTAGATGGGACTAAAGCACATTTAAATAAAAATCTAAATATTTTAATTGATTGGATAGGTACCTGTAATGGGATTTTTAGTTTGTCACCCCCTCAAGCTGGAGCAATTGCATTTGTAGGTATTAATAATGGCGTTAACTCTCAAGAATTAACATATCGTTTGAGAGATAATTGCAGCGTATTATTGACAGCAGGGAAGTGGTTTGGCTTAGAGGGTTTTATTCGTTTTGGATATGGAACACCTGAGGATTATTTAATATCTGCGCTTGAACGTATTAAGCAGTTACTAGTTACTAAAAAATAATATTATTTATAGTACCTCTGGGACATAGTTAAAATTTGAGCGGTCAGGCCTTTCATATGTCTTTGATGGTAATCTTTCAGGTAACTCAACTGAATCATGCTCAATATCATCATAAGGTATCTTACTTAGCAAATGACTTATGCAGTTTACTCTGGCTTTTTTCTTGATATCAGATTCAACAATATTCCAAGGGCAATAATCTGTGTCAGTATGTTCCATCATATTATCTTTTGCTTTAGAATAGTCTTCCCACCTATTAATAGATTCAACATCCATAGGACTTAGTTTCCAAACTTTTGTAGGATCGTTGATTCTACCTTTAAAACGTTTTACTTGTTCATCTGGGCTTACTGAGAACCAATATTTTAATAAAATAATTCCTGAACGAATTAACATTCTTTCAAACTCTGGAGTGGTCTGCAGGAACTCTATATATTCTTTTTCTGTACAAAAGCCCATGACTTTTTCAACTCCAGCTCTATTATACCAGCTTCTATCAAAAAGTACTATTTCTCCTGCAGATGGTAAATGAGAAACATATCTTTGGAAATACCACTGGGTTTTTTCTTTATCAGATGGCTTTGCTAAAGCTGCTACTCTACAACTACGAGGGTTTAAATTTTCAGTGATTCTTTTTATAGTTCCACCTTTTCCGGCGGCATCTCTACCTTCAAAAACAATGACGATTTTTTTATTATTTTCAATGACCCAATCTTGCATATGTACTAATTGAATTTGAAGATCATCGATCATTTTATTATATTTTTTGTTAAAGTCTTTTTTATCGCTCATGTCTTACCCTTAGTTATTTATTGTTTTGAGAAATATTAATCTTTTAATTGAAAATAGGTAGATAATATAATAGTCTTAATTTAGTTGTTCAAATTCATTAATTATAAATAGATTTAGCAATCCCATTGGTTGCGGAGTTAGGGGATTCCCACATACTTTAAATGAAATAAGTAAAAATAGTATTTAGAGGTACCTCTATGAAGAATATAGTTTATTATGGGTTTGTATATAGTTTATTATTTATAAATAACACTGTAATAAGTCAATTTAACCCATGTTATGATGATCTTTATTTAGAGTTAAAGGCTAGAGGGCTTAATGCAATGACGACAAGGGAATATCACTATTTCACCAGGAAAGATGAAGAGTGTTCTGAATATAATACCTTTGACAAACAATATCATGATCAGCTTAATTCCATGCAAAATGAAATTTTTAGAATTGCAGATAGATTATCTGAATTAGATGAAGATATTGAACTTGAAAATATTTACGGCCTTGGAAGACTTAAATCAACTGACCCTGAATTACGTAGTTTGGCAATTATTCAGTCTAAGGATGATGATTTAAGAAATGAATTTAATACGTTATTAGAAAAATTAATTGTAGTTCGTAATGAGCTAAAAGAAGAGATGAATAAAGATAATGGACCTGAAGATCTTATTGTTAATTCTTTAACTGTAGTTGATAGTTCTGAAGGTGGATATATTAAAACAGTTAGTAAAGATGGTAAAAATACGGTAATGATCGGTAAACATCCTTCTGGAAGTGGGAGTGTTATAACTTATAATGAAGATGGCGCTCCATCAGTAAGGATTGGATCTGGTAGTGATAGTAAAGGATATTTGAATATTAGAAACAGGACTGGTAAAAATGCAGTGTTTATCGGTGAGAAAGAAAGTGGTAACAGTCTAATTATCAGCAATAATTCTAACGGTCGTCCTGTTTTTATTGCAGGGTCTGATAAAAATAATAATGGCTATATTAAAACAAAAAATGTTAATGGTAATAGTACAATTATGTCAGGTTCAAAGAATAATGGGGATGGCTATATTGCTACCTTTAATGAGCATGGGAAAAGAACGTCATTAATTTCAAATGATAAAAATAAAAATGGGATTATTGGAATATATGATAAAAATGAAACGCTTCAAGTGATTCAAAAAGGTGTGGCTCCTAATGTTTCATCTGTTAAGCAAAATATTAATAATATTGATAAGAAAGATTAATTCTATTTTTTTTAATGAAAAAAATTGATTTAAGAAGCGATACAGTTACATTACCATCTACTGATATGTTAGATGCTATCGTTAATGCAGAATTAGGAGATGATGTATTTCAAGAAGACCTAACTGTAAATAAACTTGAAGAATTAGCTGCCAAAATAACAAACAAAGATTCGGCTTTATTTGTTCCTAGTGGGACTATGGCAAATCTTGTTGCTATTATAACTCATTGTAATAGAGGTGATGAAGTTATTCTTGGAGATCAGGCTCATACTTTTCTTTATGAGGCTGGGAATATATCATCATTTGGTGGAGTTCATTCTAGACAAATACAGAACCAAGAAGATGGGACTTTATTACTAGATGATATCAAAGATTCTATTAGGAAAAATGATATACATTTTCCTATTACGAAATTAATTTGTTTAGAGAATACTCATAATCGATGTAGTGGTATGCCTCTAACAATAGGCTATATGGATGAGGTTGTTGAAATTGCAAAAAACAACTCAATATCTGTTCATGTTGATGGGGCAAGAATATTTAATGCTGCTATTGCTCTTAATGTAGCGGTAAAAGATTTAGTGAAAGATGTTGACTCTGTTTCATTTTGTTTATCCAAAGGCTTGTCTGCTCCTGCAGGATCTTTAATTTGTGGTTCTAATAAATTTATAGATGATGCACGAAGGAATAGAAAAGCCTTAGGCGGCGGGATGAGACAATCTGGAGTTTTAGCAGCTGCAGGTATTATAGCGCTTGATACATTTAAAAATAGGATAACTGATGATCATCATAATGCAAGAATTATAGCTGAAGGCATTAGTGATTTAAATGGGATAAATATCAATCTAGATAGAATTAAAACTAATATTATTTATTTTCAATTAAATCATTCTGATATAGGCAGTATTCAATTTCTTGATAAAATGAAAGAAAGTGGGATTCATTTTTTTGAGATTAGTTCTAATAATTATAGGCTTGTTACGAATTCAGGAATAAGCAGTGAGGATGCTGAAGCTGTTGTATCAGAGTTTCAAAATGTTCTTTCTTAATATTTATGAATTATTTGTCCGTTTTTTTTATAAAAAATTATTTATTTTAATATTTATTCTCCAAATAATAGTTGCACAAACATCTAAAAACATTTTTCCAAAAAATGTTTATGATATTGATGCGAATAAAATAGTTATCTCAGAATTATCAAAAAATAAAACGGTATGTCTAATAACCGTTAAATCTGTTAATTGTCCAATTTGCATAGAACAATTAATTAGAATTCGTGATAAAAAAGATGACTTTAACAAGTGTAATATAACTTTTTTAGTATTGGCTCCTGGTGAAGAAAGTGGTATAAGGGAACTCAGAAATAAGACTGATTTCCCCTTTCCATTCATAAAAGATAGAAATCTGAGAATTTCAAAAAGATTTGATTTAGCAGTCCCTCCATTTGAAATGATACCTGCAGTAATTATTATAGATGGAGATGGCTCTGCTCAATGGATTCAGACTGGCAGATATAATGATTATTATAGCGATCAGGCATTGAGTGATTACTTAGATTGTATTAATTGGATATAATATATTTTGTATATTATAGATATTATTAATAAAAACAATATTGAAAATATTTAATTCGAATAGTATTAATTAGGCATAAAATTATTTTTACAGGTTAATTAAACTCTTAATATATTTTAGTTATAAGATTTAAAGGCATAGAATGACCGATGAGCAAATCATAGAAAATATAATAAAAGATGCTAATGTCTTAAAAGCAATTAAGACTGTACCAAGGCATGAATTTGTTCCTAAAAAATATATAAAGTCTGCTTATGAAGATGGTCCACTTCCTATTGGTTATGGGCAGACAATTAGTCAGCCATTTATTGTAGCATTTATGACAGACCATCTTGAATTAAATTCTACTCATAAGGTACTTGAAATTGGAACTGGGTCGGGATATCAAACAGCAATTCTTAGTATTTTATCAAAGCATGTCTATTCTATTGAAATAATCGATGCTCTACTAAAAGAATCTTCTCAAAGATTAAAGAAGCTTGGTTATAATAATATTTCGGTAGAATCTGGTGATGGTTATAAAGGTTTAGAAAAAGAAGCGCCTTTTGATCGTATTATTATCACAGCAGCTCCTGAAGAGGTACCTGAGAAACTTTTAGCTCAATTAAATATTGGTGGAATAATGGTAGTTCCTATTGGTAAGCAATTTGAGGTTCAGCACCTTTGGGTTATAAA
>Ga0208277_1001518_pt1 | contig 13486 bp, 24 predicted proteins | sample ETNtaG_5_FD_185782 | JGI IMG/M metagenome (GOLD analysis project Ga0208277, IMG submission 185782) | Marine microbial and viral communities from oxygen minimum zone, Eastern Pacific Ocean - ETNP201406SV205 (SPAdes) (version 2) | ecosystem: Environmental > Aquatic > Marine > Oceanic ...
TCTTGGATATGAGCAATAAGCAGATTCACATAAACATCACGTTCCCAAGGCATCATATTTTCTAACTCAGTTAGAGAATACTTGTGGTGTTGCATTAATGCGAAGTTAGTCTTGTAGTAATTCTCAAGACTATCGTGCATTAGGGCTACTCGAAAAAAGATGCTAGACCTTCTAGTACCACATCACTTTTAACCTTTGTCTTAGGGTTATATACTGGAATTGTATACTGTAACTTAGGCATAGACTGGAAGAAGTTTTGTACCTTAGCAAATTGCTCAGAATTCAACTCCTCAAGGAAATCTAATGCTTCAGTCTTACTGAAAGTGTCATAAACTTCTTCACTATCCCACACTTGGTCTATACAACCAGCAGCGAGTTTGAAGATGTCATCAATATCAGGATTCTCAGTTAGGTTCTGTTGAATGAATACATCCAGTGATGGATACTTCATCTTAATACCTACGTTTCCATCTAACTCAATCTTGTTAGTATGTCCTTCAGGTACTTCAACAGTAACTTGATCTAGAGGTACTGTAACATCAATCTTGGTTTCATTATCATCAGGTGCAGTAATCTTAAACTCACTGACCTCACCAACTGCTTTAGATCTAATTCTAAGGAAGATGTACTCAATCTCGAAGGTTGCGAGATCTTCTACTTTTCCTTTCAAACTGGTGCAGTTTTTAATAATAGTCTTCACTGCTTTAATCATCTCTTTGTCGTTATTCGACTCCATAGCGAGATAAAGCAATTTCTCCTCTTTCACTAGAAAGGGACGGTATGTTAATTTCTTGCCTGTAACAGGCAATTCCATTTCATACTCAGGTATGGATAACTTGGGTAAAGGCATAATTTAGTAATTATCTTATCTTTATTTAGACACCATATCGAGCAACATCTTTCTGCTCGGTATCGTATCCCATTATATTGGCAGATTCATTGAAGAAGTTGATATGACGGTCACCTGCATCGAAACGGGTACCCTCACCACCAATGGTATCAAACCTATATCTCTCGTAGTAGAAGGATATAGTCAATTTCAATAGATCAGTCTGTCCGTTGTTAAAACTAAGTGCTGACATATCGTATGGGAATGCACCAAACATCTGCCAGACACCTGTTGCTCTGTTTAATCTTTGTTGGTATGGTTTACCTAACTGAGTACGTCCATTCCATACAATATTAGATCCTAACTCCCACTTACTCACCATCATATTAGTTGTATATTCCTCATATAATGTCACTCTATTCTCAGCATCACTAGCAGTGTACTGCATCCATTTCTCAAACATCTCTCGATGTATTAAATCCTTTGTAACGATAAAGTCACATGTTATATCAGTAGATGCTGTATCTGTAGCAAAATTACGTTGCTGACCTACATCTCTTATCTGTCCTGTAGTAATTCTCTTTCCTGGTACTGTTACGTTATCAGCGAAGTAATTAACAGACTCAAATACATCTCTACCTCTAGTCCTCAAGTTAACATCGTTCATCATAAGACATTGGGGTAAGTCCAACCTCACAGAGTATAGATTACTCCTTGCTGGCTCTTTAGCTCCCTTTGCTACTAGATTTCTGAAATTGGTAAAACTATTTGCCATTACTTAAGTCTACTCCATATGATCCGACTAGGTACCTCCATTGTTTTCCCTAGTCCAGGTGGGTTAATAACAAATTGCTCAACTGGTAGTGGAGTCATATCCTCCAACTCCTCTTGAGGTACATTATATGCACTTGTCACATTACTCATAAAGTATTTATGGTGACAACGCATAGGATATGAAATACTACCAGCAGCCCATGTATTTGCCATACTTTTTCTACTACTAGGTCTCAAATAATGTATATTACCACCAGAGAATTGCATCTTGTCATAGTCTACATCTGTGATTCTAACCATTGGGAATGTATCCCAAAATGGTAGATTAGGTGTCGCTGCTGAGTAATTAAAAAATATAATGTCACCTAGAGTGAAAGCACCAGTATATGGTTCCAATCCATACTGCAACTGCTCTCTGTACCATTGCTTAGACTGCATGGCACCTCCTGCTAAATCTTTTACGTCCGTGAAGATACTCATACTCCTAGATGATGTTCCGTTAATATCAAGAATGCCATTCTACGATCCTTACAGTACGCTCTTGCTGCTTTCCATTTAGCAGTGTTTACACCATAAGTCTTCACTTCAGTTATAAACCTCCTAGACTTTTTCTGAGGTTTCGGTGGGAGAGTTTGTGCATAAGGTTTAATTTCAATAATGCTCTTTGCGAGTCCTCCTGATTTTGTCCTCGCTTTAACATAAAAATCGGGATAATAGCGATGGATCCGATTATCCACGGGACTGCGATAAGGTATAATAATTTCTTCACTTCCCCACTCTAAGACGTTTGCATTTCGATCACACCAACCCATGAATTTTTTTTCCCACAAACTCCTATAAATAATCTTAGTGTGATCACCTTTGTACTTATGTTTGTTTGATGGTCGGAATTTCCCTTTATAAGACATGACGTTAGTTTTCCCAACAAGTAAACCGTTAGGAGCGAATAATCGAAATAGCAGAGAAGCTATTAAGGATGATGCTGCTTTCCCAACGAGGGTGATAGATTACCTTAAAATAGATATTTATGGACATGAGCACGATGATATCATCGATACAATATATCTATACCTACCAAACAAGTTAAGTGAGAAATATACAGCAGAATATAAGAATGTATCATTAGGTGCAGCAGGACAAAACGTAGTTGGTGCTGCTAAGAAGATTGTTAAATCTGGTGGTGAATTTGGTGGAGAATCATTTAAAAGCGAATTAAAGGGATTCGCAGATGCTGCAAAACCAGCATTAGCATTTGGTGCAGGTGCAAAAGCAATAAATGCAACAGTTGGTGTAACTGGTCAGGGAATGGATGGCATGGATGCCAATACACTATCGGCACTCTCTCAAGGTAAGATATTTAACCCATATGAAGAAGCAATCTTCAGTGGTACAAGTTTTAGGGATCATTCCTTCTCATTCAAGATGCAACCTAAGAATGCACAGGATGTCCAGACCATATACCAGATAATCCACACGTTCAGGACAGCAATGCTTCCTGGTAAGGATGGTAACAACTGGTTGACATTACCCGAGTACTTTAGGATAGCAGTGGTACGATATACCGATAATGGTAAAGAAGAGACCATCACTAACCCAGGATACGGAGCAGGTGGAGGTATGCTAAACGCATTAATGCAATTCCCGACCAAAATGGTATTAAAGGGTGTTGATGTAGATTTAGCACCAGATGGTAATTACGCATCATTGCAATCATGGACTCCAGGTAACAATTTGACCGATTTTGGTCCTGCGTCATATCAGATGACTCTTAATTTCCAAGAAACTCAATTCCTTACTAAAGAATCCTTTGATAGTGTTTCATCCAGAAACAGTGGATATTTCAATTTCGGTAATAATGCGACTCCTTACTCTGGTACTGCAAATACTCCTCCTGGGACACCAGCAGCAGTAGATCCAGATAATAGCAGATCTAGGACTAATCCTAATTACTGGAGAAATCGTAGAGCATGGAGAAGAGGTGGTAGAAATAGAACCGCACCAAGATCAACAGCAGGGAGTCAGACCTAATGTCAAATTATTTCAAATATTTACCTGATGTCTATGTAAGGACATCTAGTTACAGACAGAATAATGTCGATCCTTACACTCTTGGTAAGAATCTCTTCAGAAGGATCAAAATCAAGGATAACCTAGATGACGCTATTTTGGGTTTTACTCAATATACGATTCCAAACGGTATGAGACCAGATCAGGTTGCTCTGGAGTTTTATGGTGATATGTCAATGGACTGGGTGATATTACTAACAAATAATATCATTAATGTGTATGAAGATTGGCCCATGGAGGAAAATGAGTTATGGGAGTATCTCGTAAGTACATATGGTGAAACTGAAGCAAGTGCAGTTGATCACTGGGTAACACAGAGAATTAAAGATGGTAAAGGAAGAGTAGTACTAAGGGAAGGCATCGAAGTGCCTGAAAACTTCACATATAAGTTTCCTGATGGAAGTGTCTATGATAAGGAAATGACCGTTAGACCTGTTACCACGTATGAGATGCATTCTAACGATAATGAGAAAAAACGCAATATTTACCTTTTGAAGCGAGAATACCTAGGAGCGTTTGTTGAAGAATTTGAAGAATTAGTCCAATATCTTCCAAATCAAGAAACTAACGAATTGAAGCAATTTAAGAAATCTAAAGATACAGTCCAAGAGCAGTTTATTAACGTTAAACCGACTTATAGCACAAATATCGGTCAGAGCAGTTCTATCGAATTTGCGGCTCAAGAGGATTATTCATCTAGGACGTTTGATACCTCTGGTGCTACTATTAGTGCAGGTGATGTATTATCGGATGGTAGCACAGTGATAGTAACAACCAGCACAGCAGGTGTTGATGATAATACCACAACTACCAACCAATACGGTACTGGATAATTTAAAAAACCCTACAGACAAAAAAATACCCCCGATTTTTTCGGGGGTTTTCCTTGTTCAAAAAGTCGAATAATATATCAACATCTGTACCAGCGAATCTCAGACCAACTTTTCATGTACCCTCGCTGGTATCTCTCATCACCATTGGATAACCTAGTCCAATGACCAGGTACCCACTTCTCATAATCCACAACCCTTTCACATCTTCTCCACCTTCTATGTGGATGCCCGTGTCCATGCCCGTGATCGTACCTCCAATCTCTCCAGTCAGGAGACCCATGGTCGTGACCATGGTGATAAGACTCTACAAACGGCTCCCAAAACTCATTCCAAGTTAGTGCTTCTGCCCGTACTGGTGTCGTGATACCAATTAGTAGAAGTGGGAGCAGTAGTAGTTTCTTCATCAGTCTTCGTTAGCTAGAGAGGCAAAATAAGAAAGATCGGGTGAGTCACCTGCCCCTTCTATTTCTTCTATCTTAGCACCAAACCCTGCCTTAGCGGGGGTAGGTGGGTCCGCTTTAACAACTGGACTACCGATAGGAAGGATCTCTTCATCCTCCTCGTTTGATCTTACCACTGGTCTAGCACTCTTATTTAATACTAGATTCAACCTTGTTGATAAGTCCTCATATGACTTGAAATTCTTAAGGTCAGTGAATTCCTTTAGGGAATGCTCAGACTTCCAGAGTGCTTCAAGTTTATCATCATCTAACCCACCAGCAACTGATGGTACATCAAACTCACTCTTATCATAGTTCCAATATCCACCAATGGTTTGGATCTTGATCTTAAAGTTTGCACCTTTCCAAAGATCGAATGGATTGATAGGTGTCTCATCCTCAAATTGAGGTTGCATTGCACTAGCAATCTTATCATGGATCTTCTTGCCATACTTATAAAGAAATACTCTACCCTCATTTTCTGGGTGGAGTTGGTCTTTAATAACAAGGATGTTACTGTAGTAAGAAAGCTTACGCTTCTGCTTACGTGCTGTATCCTTGTCCGCATCCAGTCCACTATTCCATAGTGTCCTATTTAACTCTCCAACTGGATCCTTCTGGTTAAGTGTGGTAAGAGAATTCTCTATGTACCAACCACCTGGTCCTTGGAATGCGTGACTCCATACCTGTGCCCATGGGAGATCTTCTCCGTCTGGCTCTGGAAGGAATCGTATTACTGCGTAACCGTTACCTGACTTGTCCACTTCTGGTTTCCAGAGTCTTTCATCTGGTCCTCTGCCCTGAGGCTTGGACATGTTCTCGATCTGTTGTGTAAGCTTGGAGAATGTACCAGACTTACTCTTTAGACTTGCAAATGACATTCGTATTTGTCTCCGAATTTGTATTGTGATATTGCTACTGGATTATAGTAGCATAGTTATTTAGGTGTGTCAACACCCTGATCTCTGAGATCCTTCCTCCATGTCCTTAGCTTCTCTTCCATGTGGTCTAGGATCATTGTTAGATTCATTCCACCATGATAGTCACCAGACATCATGTCGATCTTTGATTTAATTTCCTTTGCTGAGTCATCATCTTGCAACTCATTTGCTGCTAGTTGTAACCGTGCATAGAATACTTTCTGTTTAGCAACCAACTCTAGAGTCTTCTCGATGTGATCTAGTCTCTCTTCGGGTGAGAACTCTTGAAGTCCTGAAGACATCTTCAAGAGCTCAGTATAACACTCTTGAATCTGCTCCAACTCTGCTTGTACAACTTCTGATTTAAAAAAATTGTCAGTCATAGGTTTAAAATTGCTTTACTCGTGCGTTTTATATAATTTAGTTGTTGTGCATCCCATTTGATCTTATCCTTGAGTGGTTTAGATATCAGTTTACCAACTGTCTCCACCTCTATCTCAAACTCTTCACATACAGATGCTACACCTTCAATGTAATTTATAAGACCTTGACTTGCTTTAACCCTATCTTCAACAAGGGATGTAAACTTACCTTGGGTCATAAACTTCTCTTCAATTTCCTTCATTGATCTCCTCATGATATGTGTTTATCCAATCGACAAGGGTATCCATGAAAGGATTCTTATCATATCTCTGCTCAACTTGCATACTACCATCTTCAGCAACAGATAGAGTGACTAACTTGTCCACCTCAATACCTGTTAACTCATAGTACATGTAAGCATACGCTGCCTCTTGCACAAAGAATTTCTCTAAGTGCTCCACCTTCTTGAGACTCTTGGTGGTCTTGAAATCTATAATAGCAAGTTCGTTATCAAACTCAGCAATACAATCAACCCTGCCAGCAATGCATAGAGTAGAAGAGTAAAGAGGGGCTTCAATAGCGTGAATATTATCAATACGATCAAGAGTCTCACGAGCAGACCTAAAAAGGTACGTGGGAAGACCCTTGCTCTCTTTATCTTCCTCCAATTCATTTTTTAAATACTTCTCCACTAAGTTATGGTACTGAGTGCCTCGCCATGCAGATGACCGTCTGATCTTCTCTGCTTCAGCAAATCCAACTCGTTGTTGCCACTTTAGTATACCATGCTTTGACTGGTGTCCGACAACAGTTGTAACACTTGGCATCCATCTGTCATCTATCTTATAGAAACGACCTTGGTCCATTGTCCTACTTGTAACCTCCTTAAGAGGTTTAGCAGGACCAACATAATTAAACATTAATCAAATCCCATTTCAATTTTAGTGATGAGGTATTCTCTTATGAATCCTGACCTCACGATGTCATTGATATCAAACTCTACACATGCAAACGATGGCATTGCTTGTACAATCTTCATAAAGTCTAGCACACCAGTCCTCTCATTGGTCTTAGTGAGGTCTGACTGTGAGTAATCACCTGAGAATATGATCCTACTATCCTGACCAACACGAGTAGTGATTGAATCTAACTCGTGGAAGTTTAGGTTAGAGAACTCATCCACTATTATAATGGACTTGTCAAGGGTCACGCCACGTAAGAATGATGTAGACCAGAAATCTATAGTCTCTTGTCCTCTTAGGTTGTCATACAATACTTTAAAGGATGCCTCATCAGGCATGTGGAACATGTATCGTACCATATTTCTGTATGGTATCTGATACAAGTCAGACTTATCTTCTGCATCTCCTGGTAGGAATCCAATCTCTCTGGTAGGTACTAATGACCTGACCATGTAGACCTTCTCATATGGGGTGGAAGGATCTAAGACTGACTGTAGTGCTAGGTAAAGACTAATGAATGTCTTACCAGTACCTGCACAACCATGGAGTACAAGGTTCTTACCCTCACCATAACTTTCAAAGACCGTAGTCTGATTCTCAGTTAATGGTTCAATAGTCTTGAGATGATCAAGATTTATTGGGGGTTTCCTTTTCATTGCTCTGGTGGCACCGTTGCCGTTGCCATTCTTCTTCTTACGTGCTGGCATAATCTAAGTGTACCTCGATAAGTTAGCACCTGGGTGCTTCTCTTGTACTTTACTCATAACTTCTTTGAATCCATCTGATTGTTTAGGATCACCGTATGTTATCCCACCGATCCCTGCGGACCAGTCTTTATCCCAATCAGGATTCTCTTTTCTCCACTCATCGTAGGCTGACATAGTTAGAGAGAGTTCTTTCTTCTCCCCTGTATTCTTATTTATTACTGGGTATGTTGGCATCATTCTATCCGTAAACAAGGTTGAGTGTCTTCCCATCCATCAGTGTTGGGTTTGAAACCATACTGACAGTCACAGTCATCTACATCGGGACACCACCCTAATGCTTTAGAAATGGTAGGGAAGTTACAGATGAAGTGGTCACGACATAGGTTTGCTATGTCCATGTGCTCCTTCTGTGTACCATTAGCAGTGCGTAACTGTATGTAATGCATCCATGATCTAGCACTACCAGTCATGTATATTCTGGTGGGTGTTGCTAGTGGGAGAACAAACCTCGCACACTCCTTCGCAATGCCCTTAGATAATAGGTCATTGTATAGGTCCATCCCTTCTTGGAAGTATTGCGAAATTCGGCCTTGTAAGAACGCCTTCTCCGTTTCTGCGAGGTCATCTATACTATTCTGTCTATTCTTCGTGTCCTGTCTCCTTAGCTCAGGTACTTCAGGTTGATCAAGGAGATTAGTGTCAGCATATCGCTGACTAAATTCTTGGAAGGTGAAGCTACGATGCCTTAGTACTTGAGCAGCAATACCTCGTGTGGTATTGATCTCTAAGGTCATGTGTGCTTGCTCAAAGATAGACCAATGTCCATGGTCTATACAATACTTCAATAGTTTATCAACCTTCGGGTTGTCTTGGTTGTTAGGATTACTTACTCGTGCGACATAACCTATAGTTTTCTCGGCATCGGGTGTAACACTAACTAAACATACTTTAGTCATTATTAGGTTTGAATAATATTCTAGAGATTATATAGAGTCCCATTGCAGACCAGTATCCTAACACAGGTAACCCAAAAATGGTTGGGACACATGCATTCCATACTAACATCAGTACTACAGGGGACACAAATAGATTTGCTACTGCCGTCACGATTTGCTTACCCAACTCATAATTTTTCTCTTCCTCGGTCATCTCAGAAGGATCCTTCTTTGGTTGCCTTGGATCAAAGTATACTGTCATGGCATCTCAATTTCTGCTACGTTACAAAACTCTCTGATTTTATCATCTACCTGATTGTAGATAGGTGACAGGTCTAAGTCCTGTCTGATTGCATGAGCAATCATATCACATTGATCCTCTGTTAGACAGTGATCAGGATGCAGTGCATTACACACTGGGATACGCTTCTCAACCAATTCATTAAGGTTGATTCGTATCTCGTAGTCTCTGTAAACTGGCATTACTTCTTCTTGGTCTTCTTTTTAGGTGGTATTGCTGACAGTGGATTAGTGTACTGACCAGGTGCTCTAGCACCCTTAGTGTATGACATCTTCTGCATACAATGACCAAATATATCGAAGTATGTGTCAAAGATATCAGTTGCACCACCCATGACTATATCAAACCATACCTCATTATCCTTCTTTAACTCTAGCAGGTATGCATTGGTTGGCAATCCTTTATCTTCAGCAGCATCAGGAGTGACTCCAGTTGATATAACCGAGCACCCCCATCCTCTACCATTGATCTCAGCTACCTGCTCATCAGTTAGTTTCATCTGCCTCTATTACCCCACTCTATTGAAGGGAATGCCTCTTTAACTACTGCATGTGTGATGCGATACTTCTTATGAAGTGTCTTATTGATTGCCTTGATTACAACCTCTGCCTCATCAGCATGGAGTCCTTCAAGCATCTGTATAAACATGCTCTCTACCTTCATGTTAGGTAGTGTATCATCACCACCCTTAAAGAATCGATAGAGTTTAGTTGCTTCCTTCTCTAGTAGAGTATGTTCAGTACCTACAGGTGCCTCATTCTTACGATAAGGTACATCCTCACCGAGAGGGACACGAGGTGTTAAACTATCATCATAATTAATAACAAACAAAGACCTTAGTGCTGTTGTGTTGTTATCCTTGAGGATCTCAACCTTTTTTGCTTTGGTCTTAGCGTTGTGTGCCTTTTGAAGCACCTCAGAAATCATTAGTTTCATAATTTACTCGTCTTCATCGTCTATTGTATCATCTTCGTCGTGAATACGCAAGTATATTAACTCACCAGGATCAACAGGTCTACCTTCGTCATACATTTCAGGGTGCATAACCATAGCAGCATACTCTGCTCTCTCCTTCCACTCATCGAAGACATTCTTTATGTTCCATGCTACCACAAAACCTAAAAGAAAACTACCTATTGTTAGGAAGAATGCGATGTAATAAAATGCAACGTCATCCATAGGGTATACCTCCTAACTTTTTTTTATTTAGTCTTCCTTGGACGCCCTGGTTTCCGAGTGTCATAGTATTCTCTTGCATCATCTACAAGAGACTGGAAGTACTTCCTAATCTTACGTGCTTGTGGCTTAGGGATGTTACCGTATGCTTCAGACATATACTTGTCTCTTGCAATGTACTCGGATAACTCTCCTGCCACACCAGTTAACTCATCCATAGAGGATGAGTCTATTAATTCTTTTGTCTGTTTGCGTGTCCACTTGTTTCCTTGTAGATACGTCTTCATATTAAAGAGGAACCTTCCATTCAACATCGCTTCGTCTATCGCTCTGTCGATAATGGTATAGAGTTCTTCGGATGCGTCACTCATCATACGTACTGATTCTCTCGGAGGTATTTAACAGTTTCGGTACAACCACCCTTCTTTTGTCCATTGATAATGACTTGAGGGAATGTAGCACCTTGACCAAACTCACCTTTGAATTGGTCTCTAGTAAAGTTAACATCTAATTTGTATTCTGCATAGCCCCAACCCTTAGATCTATAGACTTCCTTAATCTTTGTGCAGTAAGGGCAACCCTCTCTCGTATAGATTGCTGTGTTTCCTGGTGTCTTTTCGGCCATAGTAATAGTAGTGGAAAGAAAAAAGGGTCTCGTTAAGAGACCCTTTATATAGTGTGATATTAACCTTCTGTTTTAGAAAGTAAACTTAACACCAGCTTTTGCACCCCAGTTAACTAGAGAGTCGCCTGTTGAATCTTCGTCTGTGATACCAGAGATTTCTCCGTATACAGATGTAGCATCAGCGATTGCATAAGCAGCACCTACTTTACCAGAGAAGTCTAGGTCTGTATCATCAGCAGCTTCGCTGTGATTTACAGCAGGACCACCTTGTACGTAGTATGCAAGCTTACCAGATGTATTTACTCCTTCGTAACCTACATGAATGTCTGTAGTAGCAGAAGAATACTCACCATCAGGGTAAGATAAGTTGCTCTCAACATTCACATATGGACCAGCAAAAGCTGCACCAGCGAGTAGGAATGGAGATGCTGCGATAGCAGCGATTGTTGATTTGATTGACATGTGTTTTTAATTGTCTCGCATGGGCCATAAAAATACCCTGCGGATGATAGTCTCCCCGACATGGGAAACGTTTTTTAAATCCAACACAGGGTTACGATGATTTCGAGTCCTTTGTTAAGAAGTATTTATACTATCAGGTATTGCGGGATACCGTCAAGGGGGGTTGTGCCAGTTCACTAACTGGCATAAGGGGATCCATCTTAAGGAATTGTTCGTTGAGATTGTAGAACAGTTTATAGTTACGAGTGTTAACCCAGTACCCTATAATATCATTGCCATCACAGTGGTATCCATACCCTGTGACAGGCTCATCAACCCCATCAATACGAAAGGTCTTACTACTTCCGATGTAAGACCCAAACTTTTCCTCCAGATTAATCATTTGTATCTTGTGTTTTGGTTAGTCTATCACGTAGTTCGGTTTCTTGCTCAGGTGTGAGTGCCACTTCTTCAGGTGTACCCTCCTCCTCTCGTGGATCAATATACTCGGCCATTTTGCCCAGATCCTGCTGCAAATCTTCAGGTAGCTGGTAGTCAGCACCCTTCGGTTTGTAGTCGAGACCTTTGATCTCAGCGATAGGACTCTTCCAGTACTTCTTCATCTTCTTGAGCATCTTCTTCTTACCCTTCGGGTCGTCTTTAAATTGCTCAATCACTTTACGAAGTGCCTTCAATTGTTTTGAAGACTTCTCAAGAGATCGCTCTGCGTTTGCTTCTCTACCTGTAAAACCTTGTGACATAATATGTATGCGTTTGCTGACTTAAGTTGTAACTGATGTGATAATAATCTTAAATTTCACCCTGAATTTATTTCTATCAGTAGTGAAGTACCACACTGGTGATGATTTGTTGTGTGATTCTTGGTAGACTGCTTCCTTTGCTATCCTCTTAACTAGATCATCATCCTCGAACCATGCGACCACTGGTCGTGATGGTATCTTAAACCCTGATTCATAGTCTGGATAGTATGGAGTAGTCAGTTGGTCCTCATGGAAGGGGTCTCTTACAGGAGGCCATGTGCAGACAAACTCTGCTGCTTCAGTGTATCCTTTACCAGGAGATATAACATCAATGATATGTATCACTGCTTGCCAGTAGTGTACGTTACGTGAGTTAGCACTGAAACTTGCTACTGTTGGGTAGAATGTAATACCTACACGTACCTTAGCAGCATTAGCATAGTTAGATGCACCAGTACCAGCGAAATTATCTAAGGTGTAGTCGTGAATGAATGTAATAGGTGAGAAGTATGTGTCTCTCCATGTTGGAGTGACCGTCCACCCATCCCATAAGTTTGCTACTACTGCCTGATAACCTGGGGTGCTCTGCTCACCTAGAGTATACCATGGCACTGATCCTTTAGCAAATGTAGTAGGTGCTGCTTGTAACAACATGTCTTTGTTGCTTGCAGAGAACTCACCTACTAGAGTCTCAAACCTAGTGACCAAATGATTCTCTAAGAGGTGGTTGTAACACCCTGAGAGCATCCTATACTTATACGTTGGTAAGATTGTATCACTGAAGTATTCATTCTGATCTAGGACATATCCTGTATCGATGTAAGCACCAGGAATGTTTGGCATCAATGGGTTATTAGTATACCTAGTCTCACCTGGAAGCACAGCAGGTACTTGATTGGTACCATGCATTGCAACAGGTGCACCACCTTCCCATACATTAGTGTATGGATCTCCTGGATCTGGAGGTGATAGATCTATCCAAGTCTCGGTTGACTTACAACCAGGCTCCCATTCAAACTCACCCATGTTAGTAGGACGGAATTGCATTGCCATCCCAGTGACCTCACCAATGTTTGAAGTATTATCTTGGAGATCATTAGCGACTGCTGCACCCTGAGTAGATCCTTGCACGTCATCATGTGGTAGAGTGCCTAGATTTAATTTGAATACACTATCAAAGTTAGTACTATTAGTATCATATAAACCTACCTGTAATGCTATGTCACCTGTAACAGGTCCAACATCAATGCTTACTACCTCAAAGGTAAGAGTATCACCTGATGTTATTGTTACATCATTAGCATCTAAGTCCTGTCCTATAGAGGGCCAATACTTTGCTTCAAATTGATTAG
>Ga0208277_1001523_pt1 | contig 13465 bp, 13 predicted proteins | sample ETNtaG_5_FD_185782 | JGI IMG/M metagenome (GOLD analysis project Ga0208277, IMG submission 185782) | Marine microbial and viral communities from oxygen minimum zone, Eastern Pacific Ocean - ETNP201406SV205 (SPAdes) (version 2) | ecosystem: Environmental > Aquatic > Marine > Oceanic ...
TCTATTTGAGAACGTCAACGTATTTCCTTGGATAAGTAATATTATCTCAAACAAGTCTTTTAAGTCAACTTCATGTTAAAATATTTATATGAAGACTTTTAAAATTGTATCCAAATATAAGCCAGCTGGTGATCAGCCAATGGCGATTAAATCTTTAGTCGAAGGTATCGAATCTGGTGAAAGACATCAAACTTTATTAGGAGTTACAGGTTCAGGTAAAACCTTCTCAATGGCTGAGATAATACAGAGAACTAATAAAACTACTCTTATAATGGCACCTAATAAAACATTAGCCGCACAGTTATATTCTGAAATGAGAGATTTTTTCCCAAATAATTCTGTGGAGTATTTTGTTTCCTATTATGACTATTATCAACCTGAAGCATATGTCCCTGTTTCCGATACATTTATTGAAAAAGATGCTTCACTCAATGAACACATTGAACAGATGCGTTTGTCAGCCACAAAATCATTAACAGAAAGAAAAGATGCCATAGTAGTTGCAAGTGTATCAGCAATATACGGGCTTGGAGATCCTAAAACCTATTTAAAAATGAAACTCCATTTTGTTACTGGAGATATAATTAATCAGAGAAAAATATTGAAACGATTGGTAGAGCTTCAATATACCAGAAATGACCTTGAGTTAAGAAGAGGTACATATCAAGTCAAAGGTGAAATTATCGATATTTTCCCTGCTGATTCAGAAAAAGAAGCATTACGAGTGGAGTTGTTTGATGAAGAAATTGAAAGTTTGATAATTTTTGATCCCTTGACTGGTCAGCTAATAAAAAAGATAAATAGATATACTGTATATCCAAAAACTCATTATGTTACTCCAAAAGAAATTATGGATAATGCATCTATTTTAATTAAAGAAGAATTAAAGGAAAGGTTAATATATTTCTCAAAAGCAAATAAATTATTAGAGGCACAACGTCTCAAAGAAAGAACAAATTACGATTTAGAAATGATAGCTGAAATGGGATATTGTTCTGGGATTGAAAACTATTCTAGATATATTTCTGGAGGGAAAGCTGGTGAACCACCACCATGCCTGCTGGACTATTTACCAAAAGATGGCTTGATAATATTAGACGAGAGTCATGTTACAGTACCGCAAATAGGTGGGATGTTCCGAGGAGACAGGTCTAGAAAACAAACTTTAGTTGATTATGGTTTTAGATTACCATCAGCACTTGATAATAGACCCTTAAAGTTTGATGAGTTCACTGGTTATAATTTTCAAACTGTTTATGTGTCTGCCACTCCAGGGCCTTATGAAATGGAAAAATCTGAGAAAATTATTGAACAGGTAATAAGACCAACGGGGTTAATAGATCCAATAGTATCTGTAAAACCGTCTTCAAACCAGGTAGAAGACGTATTGTCTGAGGTAAATAAAGTAATAAAGAATGGAAACAGAGTTCTCGTGACAACCTTGACTAAAAAAATGGCTGAGAATCTTACAGAGTATCTCAGTGAGTTTGATGTTAAAGTACGTTATTTGCACTCTGATATCAATACAGTTGAGAGAGTTGAGATTATAAGAGACCTTAGGAAAGGTATCTTTGATGTATTGGTAGGAATAAATTTATTAAGAGAAGGTTTGGATATACCAGAGGTAGAATTAGTTTGTATCTTAGATGCTGATAAAGAAGGTTTTTTGAGATCAGATAAGTCCTTAATTCAAACAATAGGTAGAGCTGCTAGAAATATTGAAGGTAAGGTTATTCTCTATGGAGATGTAACGACTCAATCAATGAAAAGAGCTATAGATGAAACCGAAAGGAGACGTAAAATTCAAATTAGACATAATGAAAAATATAACATTAAAGCAGAAGGCATTAAGAAGGCAATCAAGGAGGCACTTGACGAAGATATTTATGTGTCCTCTAAAAAATTAGATAAGCTATCATTAATATCTAATGTCAAGAAAAAGTTTCCTAAAGTAAATGGTGATAATGTTATATCTGTAATCAAAGAACTTGAGAAGCATATGTTTTCTCATGCAAAAGATTTAGAATTTGAAAAAGCAGCTCAAATAAGAGATCAGATAGAGACTATTCAGGCAAATTTTTTAGATATGCCTAACAAAAATAAGAGGAGTAAAAGATAAATATCTCTAAGCTATTTGCTATAAATTAACTTGAGAATCGCCTAATGCCATGTTAATTTTACATGACTTAGGCGCGTAGCTCAGCTGGTTAGAGCGCCACCTTGACATGGTGGAGGTCGTTGGTTCGAGTCCAATCGTGCCTATTAGGTATTGAATTATGTATAAAGTTATAATTGAAAATAGAAAATTTGATGTTGCTAAAAATACATCTATCGAAGATTTAATAAACGTTAATTTGCCAGATATCTCGTGTGTGGCAGCTATAGTTAATGATAAAAAAGTTGACCTAAGTTCTTTGATCGAAGAGGATTCGTCTATAAAAATAATTAAAGCCTCAGATCCAGATGGGCTTGAAGTTATTCGACATACATGCGCGCATGTTTTTGGCCATGCCTTAAAACAAATTTATCCGAATGCCAAAATGGTAATTGGTCCTACAATTGATAATGGATTTTATTATGATATACATAATGCAGAGAGCATATCTGAAAAAGACCTCAAATCAATAGAATCTTTAATGAAAAAACTATCTAAAAAAAATTATAAGATAGAAAGAGATGTTGTAACTAGAGAAAAAGCTATTGATGTTTTCAAGAAGCGTAAAGAAGATTTCAAATTAAGACTAATTGATGATATTCCGGATGATGAAATAATAGCATTATATCACCATGAAGAATATATAGATATGTGTAGAGGACCTCATCTAACTAGCACTAAACACCTTAACTTTTTTAAATTGATGAAGGTTTCTGGGTCTTATTGGAGAGGGGATTCAGATAATGAACAACTTCAGCGTATATATGGGACCGCATGGGATACCAAGGAAAATTTAAAAACTTATCTGAATAAATTAGAAGAAGCAGAAAAAAGAGATCACAGGAAACTTGGTCAGAAATTAGATTTATTCCATTTTCAAGAAGAGTCTCCTGGCATGGTATTCTGGCATAACAATGGGTGGATGCTTTTTAACATCGTAAAAGATTTTATAACAGAATATTTGAGAAATAATGATTATAAAATAATAAATACTCCTCAGATACTTGATAAGTCATTATGGAAAAAATCTGGTCACTTAGATAAATTTTCTGATTTAATTTTTGATGTTTCATCTGAGAATAAAGAATATGCAATTAAACCCATGAGTTGCCCCGGGCATATTCAGATATACAATCAAGGTCTAAAAAGTTATAGAGATTTACCAATTAAGTATGCTGAGTTTGGTGTTGTCCATAGAAATGAGCCATCAGGAACATTGCATGGATTAATGAGGATTAGAGCATTTACTCAAGATGATGCTCATATATTTTGTACATCCGAGCAAATCGAAGATGAGATAAAAAAACTCATATCTACAATTTATCATATTTATAAAATATTTGGCTTCACAGACATTAAGGTTGAATTATCAACGAGACCTGAAAAAAGAGTAGGTTCTGAAGAAATATGGGATAAATCCGAGAATGCACTAAAATCTGCCTTAGATAGTTGTGATATTGATTGGGTCCTAAATGCTGGTGATGGTGCATTTTATGGGCCCAAGATAGATTTTTCATTAAAAGATTCGCTTGAGAGAGTATGGCAGCTAGGAACAATACAATTAGATTTCTCGATGCCTACAAGATTAGATGCATTTTATATCGATAGCAATGGCAACAAGCTAGCCCCCGTAATGGTTCATAGGGCAATTTTGGGTTCTCTTGAGAGATTTGTGGGGATTCTTATAGAGGAATATGCTGGTGATTTACCACTATGGTTGTCTCCAATTCATGCTGTTGTGCTCAATATTTCAAATAACCAAGCAAATTATTGTGATGAAATATACAAAAAACTCAACAGTTTAGGAATAAGGACAGAAAAGGATTTAAGAAATGAAAAAATCAACTATAAAGTTAGAGAGCACAGTATTAGGAGAACACCATATTTAATAGTCATTGGAGATAATGAGGTTGAAAATAATGAATTATCAATTAGAACAAGGACAGGCAAAGATCTAGGTGTCATGAAAGTTGATAAATTTATAAAAATGGTAGACACTCTTGTATGTGATAAAAGTATTTTATTAAATAATTAGTATAGGAGAATGTTATAGCAATCAATAAAAGATTAAGAATGAATTCTAGAATTAATGTTCAAGAAGTCAGACTTATTGCCTCAAATGGCGACCAAGTAGGAGTCGTTGATACTTCAAAAGCCCTAGAGTTAGCCAAGGAAGAAGATTTGGATTTAGTGGAAATTGTTCCAAATCAAACACCACCCGTATGTAGAATAATGGATTATGGCAAATATAAGTTTGAAAGCCAAAAAAAAGCTCATGCAGCCAAAAAAAAGCAAAAGCAAACCCAAGTCAAAGAGATCAAATTCAGACCAAATACGGAAGAAGCTGATTATCAAGTGAAATTAAAAAGTCTCATTAAATTTCTCAGTGGGGGCGATAAAGCAAAAATAACGATGAGATTTAGAGGAAGAGAGATTGCTCATCAAGTAATAGGTCGTGAATTTCTTGATAGAGTCCAAAAAGACTTGGATGATTATGGAATTGTCGAGCAAATTCCCTCATTTGAGGGAAGACAAATGGTAATGGTTATAGCGCCAAAGAAATAATTACTGTATACTTGTAACGTTTTTAAGGGAATTAGAGGACAAAATATGCCAAAAATGAAAAGTAATAGTGGTGCAGCAAAGAGGTTTTCAAAGACTCCTTCTGGTGAAATGAAGAGAGCGCAGTCTCATCGTAGACATATATTGACAAAAAAGAGTACCAAAAGGAAAAGGCATCTTAGGGACGACTTATTGATTAGCAAAGCTGACAAAGCTGTTGTTAAAAAAATGTTACCATATTAATTAGGAGATAATAAAATGGCACGTGTCAAACGCGGCGTAGTAGCACACGCAAAGCATAAAAAGATTTTAAAGCTCGCTAAAGGCTATAAAGGAGCTCGTAGCAAGGTATATAGAGTTGCTAAACAGGCTGTTATCAAGGCAGGTCAGTATGCATATATAGGGAGAAAACAAAGAAAAAGACAATTTAGATCTTTGTGGATAACCAAAATTAATGCAGCTGCAAGACTTAACAATATGTCTTATAGTCAATTAATGAATCAGTTGAAGAAAGCTGATATAAACATAAATCGAAAAATGTTAGCAGATTTAGCAATGAATAATGCTGAAAGCTTTTCAGCTATTGTTAATTCTATTGCTAACCAAAAATAACATCAACTTAAACCTGTGTTAAAAGAATACTCGTCACTAATTTCAGAACTAAGAGAGAAATTAGTAAATTGTAGTACACCGCATGATTTAGCAAACATTAAGTCTTATTACTTAGGCAAAAACGGTATTATCTCAAATGAGTTTTTAAAACTCAAAACAGTCAGTTCAGAAGAAAGAAAAATATTGGGTAGCAACTTAAATAATTTCAAACAAGAAGTCCAGAACCTTATTACACGAAAAAATACTAAGCTGTCGGAAACTATTAAAGAAACGAAGCAGGTGGACATATCTTTACCTGGATCTAATATATCAATTGGATCAAGACATCCAGTTACTTTAACTATCAATAAAATAATTGATATTCTTGGACGCTATGGTTTCGATACTATTGATGGTCATGAGATTGAGGATGAATTTCATAATTTTGATGCTTTAAATATACCAAATTCTCATCCTGCTAGAGATATGCATGATACTTTTTATGTTTCTGATACTAAGTTACTCAGAACCCATACATCATCTGTTCAAATTAGATCAATGTTATCATCTAAGCCACCACTTAGAATAATGACACCTGGAAAAGTTTATAGATCAGATTCTGACCCAACTCATTCACCAATGTTTCATCAAATCGAGGGATTATGTATTGATAGAGATATAAATTTTTGTCACTTAAAAGGTTTGCTAACTAGATTTATAACAGAATTATTTGGAAGAGATATGGAAATAAGATTTAGACCATCTTACTTTCCTTTCACTGAACCCTCTGCAGAATTGGATATCAAATTTAATGGTAAATGGCTTGAAGTTCTCGGTTGCGGGATGGTACATCCTAATGTCTTATCTAATGTAAATATCAGTAGCAAGAAATATTCTGGTTTTGCATTTGGCCTAGGCATAGAGAGGCTAGCAATGCTTCAATATGGCATCAAAGATTTAAGAATGTTTTATGAGAATGACCTATCATTCTTGTCTCAATTCAAAGGTTTAAAATAAAATGAAGATAAGTCTAAACTGGTTAAAAGAGTATCTTGATATTAAAGATGCTAATCAATTGCTTTCAAGACTAACATCCATGGGTCTAGAGGTTGATACCGTAACTAAATTAAAAAGAGATATGGTTATTGATATAGATATGACACCTAATAGAGCAGATTGTTTATCAGTTTTTGGTATCGCTCGTGATCTTAGTGCAGTTTATAAAAAGAAGATAAAGCAGCCTAAAAGAGTTAAACTGTCTAAGAAAGATAAATCTTTTATAAAATCAGTCAATAAAAAAATATCTACATCATATGGTCTTTTATTGATTGAAAACTTTGATAATACTATCAAGACCCCAAAGTTCATATCTGACAGATTAGATCTAGCCGGAATTAGTAGGATTAATTTTATTGTTGATGTCCTAAATTACGTGATGATAGATATAGGACAACCTATGCATGTGTTTGATAAGGATAAAATAAAGGGAAAGCTTAGCGTTAGGTTTGCAAAGAAAGGTGAAAAAATAAAAGCTTTAGATGATAATGAATATATTTTGTCATCTGAAGTTCCAGTTATAGCTGATGATAATGGACCACAAGCAATTGCTGGAGTAATTGGTTCTAACAATTCATCTGTAAATAATAAATCCACTTCGATTATTATTGAATCAGCTTTTTTTGATCCGAATTTAATCAGAAAATCCTCTAAAAAGTATAGATTGCAGACTGAGTCATCCTATAGGTTTGAGAGAGGAGTAGACCCGTTGCTTAATGATTTTGCTCTAGGCAGAGTAGTGAGTATTATTAAAGATTATTTGAAGGTAGATAAATATGAATACATTCATACCAATTCAAAGCCAATTGCTCGACACATAGGTAAAACTGTAAATATGGACTTAAATATTTTTGAAAAATTATTAGGTGAAAAAATATCTCAAACATTTGTAAAAAATACTTTGTCTTATCTTGGATTCAAGCCGATTATTAGAAAAAATAAAATAAAAATATCTGTGCCAAGCTATAGATTTGATATTTCGATAGCTGAGGACTTGATAGAAGAGGTAGCAAGAGTATATGGATATGATAATTTTACAGAAATGCCACTACCCTTAAGCCAGAGACCTCTAAATTTGAAATCTAAGAAAAGTATAAATTATTTTTTAGATTTACTCTCATCTAGAGGATATAATGAGATAATCACTTATACATTTTTGCCCAAAGATTCTCAGTATAACTCTAATGTAAAAACTTCGGTAATTAATGTATTAAATCCAATTTCTGAGGATAAGTCTGAAATGAGAACTACCATGATGCATGGATTACTCAAGACTGCCAAATATAACATAAGCAGACAAAATCCTAATATAAAATTTTTTGAATTAGGTAAAATATATAAAAAACATAAAGATAATACGATATCCGAAGAGTCTGTGCTAGCTGGTATCCTGAGTGGAGTCAACTACGAGACAAATATAAAACAACTACAGAAGCCCCTAGATTTTTATGATTTGAAAGGTGATCTCCTCTCAATTTTTCCAAACTTATCCTTTAAAGGAATAAAAAACCTAGATCATATGTCATCTTCTTGTCAGTCACATATACTTCAAGGTCAGAAAATTGTTGGGTTATGTGGAGAACCATCATTGGAGATTTACAAACAATTTAATATTAAGAACAAAATTCTTTATTTTGAGTTATCGACTGAATTACTGAATTTAGAGTATAATATTAAATACAAGCCTATATCTGTATTCCCCAAGATCCAAAGAGATCTAACTTTAGTTGTTGATGAAAATGTTTCCGGAGATGATATAATAGATGCAGTGGAAAGAAAATCATTTAACTATATGATAAATAGTAAAATTAGTGATATATTCTATAGTAAGAAAGAATTTGGTGCTGATAAGAAAAGTATGACAATAGGGCTTATCTTTCAAGATAATAAACGTACATTACTTGACACTGAGGTAAGTGAAGAGATATCAAAAATAATCAGTTACTTGCAAGATAAATTTAATGCTGTAGTAAGAAAATAAAATGACCATAACTAAAAATTCACTTGTCGAAGTTATACATAATGAAGTTGGTCTCAATAAAAGAGAAGCGAAAGAGTTTATTGAAGAATTTTTTGAGATGATTAAGGCTTCATTGGAAGAAGGTCATGATATAAAGATTTCTGGTTTTGGTAATTTTACCTTGAGAGATAAGGTTGCCAGACCAGGGAGAAACCCAAAAACTGGCGAAGATGTTATGATATCTGAGAGACGTGTTGTTACGTTCAAGTCTGGACTTAAATTAAAAAATAAATTAGAAGCTTATGATGGAAAATCAGAATCATAGTTCTTCCTCAATAAATATTCCAAACAAGCGATATTTTACGATTGGAGAAGCATCAAAAATCTGTGATGTAAAAGCTCATGTTCTTAGATACTGGGAATCAGAGTTTAGGGATTTAGAACCGATAAAAAGAAAAGGAAATCGTCGATATTATCAACAAAAAGATATAATACTTGTACTTCAGATTAAAGATTTACTGCAAAATAGAGGTTTTACCATTGATGGTGCTAGAAATATGATCACAAAGAATCAGGTAAATACGAATTCCTCAACTAATAATCATTCGATTGATCAAATTAGAAAGGATCTTGAGGGTATATTGTCTATTCTAAAGAAATAATATGATCCAGTCGTTTAAAGAAAAATATGATTACAAAACCTATCATATCAATAAGGTTAATGATATGAGATATTACTGTATATCAGCTGATATTAATGTACCAAGCGTCACAAGTATCTTAAGAAGGACTAATGAGAAATTTTTAAATACTTTGAATCATCAATCTAATACAGATTCTATTGAGATAGGAAATTTCATGCACAAATATTTGGAACACTACGTATCTAAGAATAATGATTTTATTGCAAGCTCTGAGAACTATAATATCGCTAAAAAATTAGCCCATCTAGTTATAGAGAATTTTATTATTAATTTGGATGAGGTTTGGGGAACAGAAGTTTCTGTTTTATATAAAGATCTTTATGCAGGCACAATAGATTTAATCGGACTGAATGATGGAAAATTATGTCTTGTTGATTATAAGTCCTCTTACAGAAGCAAAAGTAAAGAGGAGATGGAGGAATATTTTTTGCAATTAGCTGCGTATTCAATCGCTCATGACTGGCAATATAATACCAAAATTAATTCACTTATTGTATTCTTAGCAATTAGGAATGGTCAGTTTGAGAAAACTTCAATTTCTTATGATGAGCTAGATACATATAAATCAAAATGGCTTTCAAGATTGGAAATGTTTCAAAAAATAAGTTTATAACATGCATAACATTGAAGATATTTTAGAAAAAAATAAAGATTTCACAAAACGTTTGTCCGAAATCCGGAGGTTAGTTTGACCAGAAATCTCTAGAAAATAGGCTAGAGCAAATTAATCATGAGCTACTATTAGAAGAAAACTGGTCTAACAAAGAAAAACTTCTATCTTTACAGCGAGAGCAAAAACAAAAACAAGAGCTACTTGATACACTTGTTAAAATAAAAGCTGATATCGAATTAGTTGAATATACACTTAATTCATTGGTTGATGATGGCCAGGTTGATGAAAATAAGGATATGATTTCTGAGATGTCAATTTTGACAGATGATTTGAAAAAAAATATCAATGCTCTAGAGACGACTCAGATGTTTAAAACCAAAGAAGATCAATATGATGCCTACATTGATATCCAGTCTGGATCTGGAGGTACAGAAGCGCAAGACTGGGTTGCAATGTTGTTAAGAATGTATTTGAGATGGTTAGAAGCTAAAAAATTTTCTCATGAAGTTGTTGAACTCTCGGAAGGAGAGGTGGCTGGTTATAAAAGTGCAACAATTAAGGTTTGTGGTGATTATGCATATGGTTGGCTGAGAACAGAGACGGGAGTTCATAGACTTGTAAGAAAGTCACCGTTCGACTCAGGTAGCAGAAGACATACTTCTTTTGCATCTGTCTTTGTTTACCCACAGATTAATGAGGATATTGATATTCAAGTTAATCCAAGTGATCTCAGAATAGATGTCTACAGGGCAAGTGGAGCTGGAGGACAACATGTCAATACAACAGAATCTGCAGTAAGAATAACCCACCTCCCAAGTAAAATTGTTACACAATGCCAGAATGATCGTTCTCAACACAAAAACAAGGAAAGCGCGATGAAGCAATTACGTGCTAAACTATACTTATTTGAATTAGATAAAAAAAATGAAATTAAAAATAAAGTTGAATCAGAAAAATCAGATATTTCATGGGGTAATCAAATAAGATCATATATACTAGATGACTCAAGGATAAAAGATTTAAGAACAAAGTATGAAACTGGTAATACTCAGGCAGTTTTAGATGGAGATCTAGACGCATTCATTGAAACAAGTTTAAAAGAAGGATTATAATGACCGAAGAAAATAAATTAATCACAGAAAGAAAAAAGAAGTTAGAAGAAATAAAAAAAAATCATAAGGCGTACCCAAACTCTTTTAAAAAAGTAGATTATGCAAATAATCTAATATCTAATCATTCTAATTCGGATAAAGAAAATCTTGAAAAAGATGCTATAAATGTTTCTGTGAGTGGCAGATTATTGACTATCAGAAATATGGGTAATTCTTCATTTGCAAATCTTCATGATGAGAGTGGAGATATACAAATATATCTGCAAAAAAAACAAGTAGGGGAAGATGCATACAAGCTATTTAATAATTTAGATCTTGGAGATATTGTAGGGATAACTGGATCATTATTCAAAACAAAAACCAATGAATTAACAATAAATACTGAATCAATAGAACTATTATCAAAATCCCTGAGACCTCTGCCAGAAAAGTTTCATGGCATAGCTGATATAGAAATAAAATATAGACAAAGATATTTAGACTTAATGATAAATCCTGAAACTAAAAATCTTTTCAGAGTTAGGTCAAAAATTATTTCAGCTATTCGAAATTATTTTATAGATAATAGTTACTTAGAAGTAGAAACACCAATGATGCACATGATTCCTGGAGGTGCAGCTGCAAAACCATTCATTACACATCATAATTCATTGGATTTAGATTTATATTTAAGAATTGCTCCAGAACTTTTTTTAAAGAGATGCATTATAGGCGGTTATGAAAAAGTTTTTGAAATAAACAGAAGCTTCAGGAATGAAGGATTATCAGTTAAACATAATCCTGAGTTTACAATGATTGAGTTTTATTGTGCTTATGAAAACTATCTTTATCTAATGAAACTAATTGAAAAGTTGTTTGAAAACTTATTAGGAGTCTTAGAAGCTGACTTTAAATTAGAATACCAAGAAAATATCATTGACTTTAAAACTCCATTCACAAAAATAAAATTTTATGATGCAATAGAAAAATATGCCATTGACATTGATGCATCTAGATTAAATGATAGAGAATATATAGAATCATACTGCTCCTCGCAAAGTATAAATATAACCGATGATCATTCTATTGCTAAAGCCCATCTAGATATTTTTGAAAAATTAGTAGAAAAACAGTTTATCAACCCAACTTTTGTCACGCATTATCCAACTGAAGTTTCTCCTTTATCAAGAAGCTTTGATGATAATCCTGAGTTGGTCGAAAGGTTTGAGTTATTCATTGCGGGTAGAGAAATAGCTAATGGTTTTTCTGAACTAAATGATCCACAGGAACAATCACAAAGATTCAAGGCACAGTCTGAATCTAATGATGATGAAAAAATGAGCTATGATGATGATTTCATTACTGCCTTAGAATATGGGATGCCACCCACAGCTGGTGCAGGAATTGGGATTGATAGACTAATTATGCTTTTTACTAATTCACCTTCAATTAGAGATGTGCTTTTATTTCCGCACATGAAACCTAAGAAATAATTTCTTGTAGTTTTTCAATAGCTTTATCTAGTTCTAAAAAAGAGTGAGGTTTATCAAGCCCATTTTCATAAATTTCTATAAATTTATTTAATACTACAAATATTTCTGTATCATCGAGGTATATTTTTATTTCATTTCCGACTGATTGATATTCAAGATCATAAATATGGGCTAAATTTTCGATTTCAGAGATAATATGATGCTTATTTTTTATCATTACACAAGTCAATAGCATAACCAATGTAGCTTTCAGGTCTCAATTTTAACAGCTTGTCTTTTTCTGTCTTAGGGATTTTTAATGATTTAATTAGGCCATGTAGTATATCCTTGCTAACAGTTTGACCCCTTGTAACTTTTTTTAATAATTCATATGAGTTTGAGATATTATATTTTCTGGCTACCATTTGTATTGGTTCTGCTAATAGTTCCCAAGATTTTTCAATATCTTCCCTAAGTTTAATCTTATTAATCGTTAATTTATTTAAACCTGTAATTAAATTTTCATATGCAAGAAACGAATAACCATAGCCTACACCTAAGTTTCTTAAAACAGTAGAATCTGATAGATCTCTCTGTAATCTCGAGATAGTTAACTTTTCTGATAAGAATCTGAGCATACTATTGGCTAATCCAAGATTACCTTCGGCATTTTCAAAATTGATAGGATTGATCTTATGAGGCATGGTTGATGACCCTATTTCACCAGCAATATTTTTTTGAATAAAGTAATTTTTTGATATATAGCTCCACATATCTTGTGAGTGTCCAATAAGTATAGAATTTATATGTATTAAAATATTATTAATCTCACAAATATAGTCATGAGGTTCTATTTGAGTTGTGTATTTATTTTCTGATATATTCAGGCTATTTATGAACCTTTTACTAGTTATTGGCCAATTAATATTTGGAAAAGTAACACTATGGGCTGAATAATTCCCAGTTGCTCCATTGAACTTACCCTTTATACTAACTTTTTCAAGTTTATTTAATAATCTCTCAAGCCTACTATAAAAATTTAAGAATTCTTTGCCCATTGTTGTTGGCGTTGCAGGTTGTCCGTGCGTATGTGACAACATAATATTCTTTGAAAATTTCTTAATATTACTTTTAAGAATTTTATTTAGACTTTTAATCTTATCTAGAATTATTTTTCTTCCATCATCAATCATTAATGCATATGAAAGATTGTTAATATCTTCAGAAGTACAGCAGATATGTATATATTCTTTGTATTTTT
>Ga0208277_1001529_pt1 | contig 13427 bp, 8 predicted proteins | sample ETNtaG_5_FD_185782 | JGI IMG/M metagenome (GOLD analysis project Ga0208277, IMG submission 185782) | Marine microbial and viral communities from oxygen minimum zone, Eastern Pacific Ocean - ETNP201406SV205 (SPAdes) (version 2) | ecosystem: Environmental > Aquatic > Marine > Oceanic ...
TTGTCTGTAGCTTTTGCATTAGCAGCTCTTGATTGTCATGATATTGATCGTATAATATTATGCAGACCTGCAGTTGAGGCGGGAGAAAGTTTAGGTTTTCTTCCTGGAGACTTGAAGGATAAAGTGGATCCTTATCTAGCTCCATTATATGATTCCTTACGTGATCTTTATTCAGAATCTAAGTTAGCTCAATTATTAGAAAGTAAGATAGTCGAAGTAGTACCTCTTGCATATATGAGGGGTAGAACTCTTGATAATGCTTATATGATTTTGGATGAGGCTCAAAATACAACTGTACTTCAGATGAAGATGTTTTTAACTAGATTGGGAGTTGGCTCAAGGGCTATTATTACAGGAGATGTTACTCAGATAGATTTAAAAAATAAAAATGATTCTGGTCTTATACAGGCATCTAGTATACTGAGTGATGTTGAAGGAATAGGATTTGTAAATTTAGATAAAAAAGATATAGTTCGTCACCCATTAGTTATGAAAATAATACAAGCGTATCAAAAAATTTAATTGTTAGAATAAGATGTTTTAAAAAAAGGATTTTATTATTAAATATAAAATAAAAAAATTTATTATTTTCATCTCCATTTTATGAGTGTTTTTTAAATAGTTATGCAGCAAAAAGTAGTAATAGTTGCAGGGAAACGTACCCCTATAGGATCATTTCAAGGGCAATTTTCATCAATTTCAGCCTCTGACTTGGGTTCTCATGTTGTTAAAAAGTTACTGTATGATTTTCAGATAAATCCCAATCAGATAGAAGAAATTATTTTAGGTAATGTTCTCTCTGCAGGGCAAGGACAAGCACCTGCAAGACAAGTCGCAATTAAAAGTGGGTGCCCAAATACTATTGAGAGTTTAACAATAAATAAAATGTGTGGTTCAGGCCTTAAAGCCGTTATGTTAGCAGAACAAATAATAAGATGTGGTGACGCTGACACTATAATTGCTGGCGGAATGGAGAGTATGACTAATGCACCTTATATACTTAAGAACGCACGTTCAGGTCAAAGATTAGGTCATGGTAAATTAATTGATAGTATGATTCATGATGGATTATGGGATGCCTATAATAATCTTCATATGGGCAATTGTGCTGAGATGTTAGCAAAAGAACGTAATTATACACGTGATGCTCAGGATAAATTTGCAATTGAATCATATAATAGAACTATTTCAGCTGTAAAAAACAAGATTTTCACACCTGAGATTGTTCCTATTGAAGTAATGAAAAGAAAAAATGATTCATTAATTATTGAAGATGATGAAGAGCCTGGTAGAGTTAAGTTTGAGAAGATTTCAAAAATTAGACCAGCATTTGAAGAGAATGGAACAATTACAGCGGCTAATGCATCAAAATTAAATGATGGAGCTGCGGCACTATTAATCATGAGTGAAAAAAAAGCAAAAAAATTAAATATTAAGCCTATTGCCACTATATTAGGCCATGCTTCTGCCGCTCATGAGCCAAAATGGTTTACTACTGCTCCAAGCAAGGTTATTTCAAAGTTATTAAATAAATTGCAATTGGTGAGTAGTGATATTGATCTTTGGGAAATAAACGAAGCTTTCTCTGTGGTTACTATGGCAGCAATGGATGATTTTCATATTGATCATAAAAAAGTAAATATATATGGTGGCGCAATTGCAATGGGCCATCCAATTGGTGCTTCAGGTGCCAGAATTTTGACAACATTACTTAATGGTATGTCACAAACAAAAGCTAAATTAGGTCTTGCAGCATTATGTATAGGCGGAGGTGAGGCATCAGCGCTAGTTATTGAAAGATATGATTGATTTTACATTAACAGAAGAGCAAGAGTTAATACAAAAAACTGCAAGGGATTTTGCAAATACATATTTGCTTCCTGGAGTGATTAATCGTGACGAAAATCAAGAGTTTCCTAGGGCTGAAATAAGTAAAATTGGAGAGTTGGGTTTCATGGGTATGATGATACCCGAAGAGTGGGGTGGGTCAGGTTTAGATACCATATCCTATGTAATTGCTCTAGAAGAGATTGCTTCAGTTGAATTAGCTACATCCACAATTATGTCTGTAAACAATTCCTTGGCATGTCAAGTTTTGTTTGATTGGGGTACGGAATTTCAAAAAAATAAATTTTTAAAACCGTTAGCTTCTGGAAATAAATTAGGCTCTTATAGCCTCAGCGAGCCTCAGTCAGGATCTGATGCAAGTAATATGAGAACCTTCGCAGAATTAGATGGTGATAGCTATATTGTAAATGGTGTAAAAAATTGGGTAACAAGCGGAGAGAATAGTGATCTAGTACTATTCTTTTGTGTTACGAATAAAAAATCTGGTTCTAATGGAATATCAACATTCATTGTTGAGAAAGAAACACCCGGGTTAAGAATTGGAAAAAAAGAAAATAAATTGGGTCTAAGAGCATCTGATACTTGCGAAATTTATTTTGATAATTGTAGGATACCTTCAGAAAATTTGATTGGGGAAGAAGGGCAAGGTTTTTCAATTGCTATGCAAACTTTAGGTGGAGGGCGTATAGGTATTGCCGCACAATCAGTAGGCCTAGCCAGGTCAGCTTTAGAAAAAGCATTAATCTATTCTAAGGATAGAGAACAATTTGGGAAAAAAATTGCTGAATTTGGCTCAATTAAAAATAAGTTAGCTGACATGGCAACTAATGTTGATGCTGCAAGATTATTAGTTTGGAAAGCTGCTCTTTTAAAAGATCAGGGTAAAAACTTTATCAAGGCAAGTTCAATGGCCAAATTATATGCCTCCACTATTGCTAATTCTGCGGCTTCAGATTGTGTGCAGATACATGGTGGATATGGATATATACAAGAATATGGCGTTGAGAGACTAATGCGAGATGCGAAAATAACTGAAATTTATGAAGGGACTTCAGAGATACAACGTTTAGTTATTGCAAGAGAATTATTAAAATGAGGTCTGATAAGATTAATATTGATTGGGATAAATTGGGATTTAATCCTATAAAAACAAGAAGTATGTATTTTGCTAATTGCTCATTAAATGGTAGATGGAATAAAGGTGGACTAGTACCATACGGGAATATTGAACTATCGCCTGCAGCTGGTGTTTTGAATTATGGTCAAGGGGTTTTTGAAGGTACAAAAGCATTCAATACATATAATAATAATATAGCCTTATTTAGGATTGACAAGAATGCAAAAAGGATGGCGTGGTCCACAAAACGCCTTTGTATCCCCCAGATGGATATAGATTTTTTCGTAAATGCAGTTAAAGTCACTGTTCAAGATAATTCAGATTATATTCCTCCTTATGGTAAAGGGAGTCTATACATAAGACCTATTGTTTGGGGTACGGCACCAGCATTGGGTGTAAAAGCAGTGTCTGAATATACATTTGTAGTATTTGTTTCGCCTGTAGGGCCCTATTTCAAAGGTGGTATTAAACCATTAAATTTAAAGATAGAGACTAATTATCACAGAGCCGCTCCAAGAGGTATCGGTAATGCTAAGGCTATTGGCAATTACTCTGCTTCTTTATATCCATTAGTTATGGCAAAAAAAGAGGGGTATGATGAGGTCATTTATTTAGATTCTATTGATGGAGAGATGATTGAGGAGCTTGGATCAGCCAATATTTTCATATGTAAAGATGGTACAATAAAGACACCAAAACTAAGTGGTTCAATATTAGATGGAGTAACAAGAGATTCAGTTATTAAGATTGCTTCAGATTTACTAGATATTAATGTTGAACAAACAGATATTCATATTAAGGAAATGCTCGAAGCTGATGAGGTTTTTTGCACCGGTACTGCAGTTACTATCACTCCAGTAGGTAAAATAACTCATAATAATCAAGTATTTGAATTTGGCAATGGTATGGGACCAATAGCAAAAAAATGTAAAAAAGTATTAACAGGTATACAACGGCAAGAACTTGATGATCCATTTGGATGGCTTCATTTTGTTGATTGATGGCAGAAAGAAATTATAAATGTTATCTATTTTTGAAAATATGGAAAAAAGAGGGCATGAAGAAGTAGTTTTCTGTCAGGATAGAGATACTGGATTAAAAGCTATTGTAGCGATTCATAATACAACAATTGGACCTGCCTTAGGTGGATGCAGAATGTGGAATTATGAATCTGAAGCAGATGCGTTAAAGGATGTGCTGAGGTTGTCGCGAGGTATGAGTTATAAGGCTGCAATCGCTGGGCTAAACCTTGGTGGTGGTAAAGCTGTTATTATTGGTAATTCAAAAAAAGAAAAAAATGAAATTTTATTCCGATCATTTGGAAGATTTGTTCAAGGTTTAGCAGGTAGATATATTACTGCTGAAGATGTTGGCACGAGTGTGAAAGATATGGAATGGGTAAGAATGGAAACCAGATATGTTACTGGTATATCTCGCGCGTTAGGTGGAAGTGGTGACCCTTCTCCTGTTACCGCTCTAGGAACTTGCTCTGGTATTAAAGCAGCAGTTAAAAAACAATTGGGGAAAGACTCTCTATATGATCTTAAAATTTGTGTTCAGGGCCTTGGGCATGTTGGTTACCATCTTTGTAGATATCTACATAGGGAAGGTGTGAAATTAGTTGTTACTGATATCAATAAGGATTTAATAAAGAGAGTTGTAAATGAATTTGATGCTTCTGTAATAAATAGGAAAGATTTATATGGAGCTGATGTTGATATATATGCACCATGTGCTCTAGGTGCGACATTAAATAGTGAAACAATTCCAAAGCTCAAATGTTCAATCGTCGCAGGCGCTGCAAATAATCAATTAAAAAAAGAAGACGAACATTCTACGATGTTAAAAAATCGTGGTATTTTGTATGCTCCAGACTATGCAATTAATGCAGGGGGACTTATTAATGTGGCGAATGAGATAGAAGGATACAATAGAGAGCGTGCATTTACACAAGCTAAAGAAGGAATATACGACACATTGATAACAATTTTTAACCAAGCCGAAGTCGATAACGTTACAACACATATGGCTGCTTTGAAAGTTGCAAAAAAAAGAATATCTGATGTATCAAAATTGAAAAATGTATATTTACCAAAAAAGAATGTGATGGGTAAACGTGACCAATTCTAATATTCACCCAAGGAGGAAAGCAAGAGAAGGAGTTTTAGAAGCTTTATTTGCTCAGCAATTTTCAGAAGAAAAACCTGAAATAGTTCTTAATCGTATTCTTGATTCAAATACAACCAGAAAAAAAAATGGTGATTTTATTGAGTTGCTCTATTTTATTGTTGTAAAGAATTATAAATGGGCTGATACTTTGATTACGGAGCATTTACAGAACTGGGAATTCAATCGTGTTGCCAGAATTGATATATTATTGTTGAGAATGGGAATTTGTGAAATATTTTTTGTTGATGACATTCCTCCGAAGGTATCAATTAGTGAAATGGTTGAAATATCTAAGGTATACAGTACTGATGATAGTCCTAGTTTTATTAATGGTGTATTAGATTCTGTATATAAAAATTATCAAGGAAAAGAACTACAAAATAAATAGCTTATGATATTTACAAAACTATTTGGTACAAAATCAGATCGAGAGGTAAAAAAACTTGCGCCAACAATAAAAAAGATAAATCAATTATTTGAATCATTGCATGCAAAAACAGACGGTGATTTAATTAATCGCACTCAAGAATTAAAAGAGTTTGTGATAAACTCAAGAAAAGAGAAAGAGCAATCCTTGCCAAAAGATATGGACAGAAAGCAAAGAATTTCTGAAATATTAAAAGGTGAGCAAGGCGCTCTTGACTTTATTATGGAGGAAGCATTTGCAATAGTTAAAGAAACTTGTCGTAGAATGAATGGTTCATCATGGCGCGTATCTGGTCAAGAAATTACCTGGGAAATGGTTCCTTATGATGTCCAATTATTTGGCGCTATCATTTTACACAAGGGTAAGGTTGCGGAAATGAAGACTGGTGAAGGGAAGACATTAGTAGCAACAATGCCTATTTACCTTAATGCACTTACGGGTCGTGGTGTGCACGTGATTACAGTAAATGATTATCTTGCGCAAAGAGATGCAGAATGGATGGGTGAGGTTTACAAACGTTTAGGATTAAGTGTTGGATACATTCTTAATTCAATGGATAACAGTCAGCGTAGAGAGATGTACGAATGTGATATAACATATGGAACTAATAATGAGTTTGGGTTTGATTATTTAAGAGATAATATGGCATTGCACATAGATGATAAAGTTCAACGAGGTCATTCTTTTGCTGTTGTTGACGAGGTAGATAGCGTTCTTATCGATGAGGCCCGCACTCCACTTATTATATCAGGTACAATTGATGCACCTGTTGATGAAACTTTCACTACACTTAAACCAGGGGTCCAAGAACTCGTTAAGAAGCAATCTGTCTTAGTATCAGAATTAGTTCGTAAAGCCCAAAAATTTCTCGATGATAAAGATGATGAAAATGCGGGACTTAAATTACTTCAAGCGCAGCGAGGAATGCCCAAGAATCGTCAATTAATGAGGATCTTTCAAGAACCTGGTACGCTAAAGTTAGCCCAGGATATTGAATCAGTATATACTCGAGATAAAAAAATGCATGAAGTTGATGACGATTTGTATTTTGCTGTTGATGAAAAAAGTCATGTTATGGATATTACTGAAAAAGGTAGAAACCTTCTTTCACCAAACAATCCAGATACTTTTATAATCCCCGATCTTGGAGAGTTATTATTAGAAATTGATGAGAATGAAAAGCTGAATTCTATTGAAAAAGATCACGAAAAAGAGAAAGCACATCAGCTTCACGCTGAGCGTAGTGGTACTATTCATAACTTTAATCAGCTCCTTAAAGCATACACTCTTTATGAAAAAGATGTTGAATATGTCTTGCAAGAAGGGAAAGTAATGATAGTTGATGAGTTTACTGGACGGGTTCTTCCAGGCAGACGTTATTCTGACGGATTACATCAAGCTCTTGAGGCAAAAGAAAATGTTAGAATAGAACGTGAAACACAAACACTCGCTACCATCACTGTTCAAAACTATTTTCGTTTGTATGATAAATTATCTGGCATGACAGGTACTGCTGAAACTGAGGCGGAGGAATTAGGATCGATATATAGCTTAGATGTAACTGTTATACCAACTCACAGACAAATAACAAGAGAAGATAGAGAAGATCTTGTATATAAAACTAAGCGAGAAAAATATAATGCTGTAATTAATGAGATTGAGGAATGCCACCGTAAAGGTCAGCCTACTTTAGTTGGCACAATTTCAGTGGAAATTTCCGAGTTATTATCGCGCATGTTAAAGAGAAAAAACATTCCACATAATGTATTGAATGCTAAACAACATAAGAGCGAGGCGGAAGTTGTTACTCGCGCGGGCCGTAAAGGTGCTGTCACGATTGCAACAAACATGGCTGGGAGAGGAACGGATATTAAACTTGGTGAAGGAATAAAAGAATTAGGTGGTTTGCATATCATTGGAACTGAGAGGCATGAGTCTAGGCGTATCGATCTTCAGTTGCGAGGACGTAGTGGACGACAAGGAGATGATGGGTCATCAATATTTTATTTATCATTAGAAGATGATTTAATGCGGCTTTTTAGTTCAGATCGCGTTGCCGCAATTATGGATCGGATGGGTATTGAAGAAGGAGAAGTTATTTCTGCTAAAATGGTAACTAGGGCAATCTCTAATGCCCAAAAAAAAGTTGAAGTACGCAATTTTGGAATTCGAAAACATTTATTAGAATATGATGATGTAATGAATCAGCAACGACAAGTTGTTTATGAAATAAGGAATCAAGCTCTCTCAGGAGAGAACATGCAAGAAACAGTTTTTCAGATTTTAGATGATTTTATTTTAGATGAATTTGAATTACAAGCAGATTCTGGCAATTCTGAGTATTGGGATTGGGATTATTTGCAACAACATTTTGCTTCGCATTTAATGGTTGATGTAACATTAAATAAAATACAAGATGAGATTGAGAATATTGATCTCACAGTTGAGGTTGCAGGAGATTGGGTTTTAGAAAAAGCTAAGAGTGTATATAAAGCCAGAGAGTCACTTGTTCCAGAAAATATAATACGTGATTTTGAACGATTTATCATACTAAGAACTATTGATGAAAAATGGAAAGACCATTTATATGCAATGGATCAATTACGTGAGGGTATTAATTTAAGAGCATATGGTCAAAAAAATCCTTTGCTTGAATATAAATCAGAAGGTTTTAAGCTTTTTCAGCAAATAATGGCTGATATGAATTCTTTAACAATACAGAGATTGTTTAGAACGCAAATACAAGGCATGGAGCAAAAACCAGTATTGTCCAATTCTTCAGTGAAAAATGTTAAAACATCCCATCAAGATACAACAGGAATGGGATTTCAGGGTCAAGTTGAGCCTGTTAAGGGTAATAACCCTCAGCAGGTACGGACTCCTATAAAAATTGAAAATAAAGTGGGTAGGAATGAAAAGATTTTAGTCAGAGGACCAGATGGTATTGAGGTTCAGATAAAGCATAAAAAATTACAAAGTTATCTAAATAAGGGTTATACGCAGGTTTAATATGAAGAGTAAAGATAAATTTCAAACTAGAGCCATACATATTGGGAATACACCTGATAAAGAAACTGGCGCTGTTGCTCCTTCGATACATCTTACTTCAACCTTTGAGCAAGATGGAGTGGGGAATCATAAAGGATATGATTATAGTCGCGGAGGTAACCCAACGCGTAAATGCCTCGAAGATAATCTAGCATCTCTTGAAAATGGAGAATATGGATTAGCATTCGCTAGCGGCATGGCTGCCACAACTACTCTTTTTCAAACTTTATCAGCAGGGGACCATGTGATTATTGGTCGTAATGTTTATGGTGGAACATATAGAATGACTGTTCATGTTTTATCAAACCATGGTATAGAATTTGAGTTTGTGGATACTCGTTCTATTGATTTAATAAATGCAGCAATTAAATCAAATACTAAAATGATATTTGTTGAAACACCAACCAATCCTTTATTAGAGCTTTGCGACATAAAAAAAGTTGCGGAATCTTGTAAAAATGAAAATATTTTTTTAGCTGTAGATAATACTTTTATGAGCCCTTATGGACAAAATCCATTATCATTAGGTGCTGATGTTGTTATGCATAGTGCGACTAAATTTATTGGAGGGCATAGTGACCTATTAGCTGGGGCATTGATAACAAATAATACAAAGTTAGCGGAAAAATTGTATTTTATTCAAAAGTCTAATGGTGCAGTTCCTAGTCCTTTTGATTGTTGGTTAATGTTGAGGAGTACGAAGACATTGGAATTAAGAGTACAAAGACAATCGGATAATGCTATGGAAATAGCAAAAAGAATTGAACTATTAAATACTTTTGAAGCAGTAATCTATCCAGGTCTTAAGAGTCATGAGCAGCATGACCTTGCATTAAAGCAACAAAAAAACCCTGAAGGTTCATCTATCTTTGGTTCAATGATATCGTTGAAGTGTGGAACGGTTGAAAAGAGAAATAAATTTTTATCTAAACTTAGATTGTTTACTCTAGCAGAAAGTCTCGGTGGGGTAGAGAGTTTAATTTGCGTGCCTTATGAGATGACGCACGCGTCTGTTCCAATTGAGGTCAAAGAGTCAATGGGTCTAACTAGAGATTTAGTTCGCTTATCTATTGGGGTGGAGCATATTGAAGACCTTTATAAAGATATCACAGCATCATTTCTTGAATAATTTATGAGTGAATTATCCTTAGAAAAGCGTTATTTTATATAAAGGTAAATAGCTTTTTAAGTATCTCAGTAGAGAAATAAAGTTTTTAGAATAATTATAATTTTTCAATTTTGTTATTGCCGGAGGAAAAAATGGCGTGTATGAGAAAAAAATTCTCTTTTTTGATTATGTATTCAATCATTGGGGGCCTAGCATTTTCTGATGTAGTTATTACCGTAGGTGATGTTCAAGTATCTGGTTATACTGAAGATGTTATTGTACCAATAACGCTTACTAACTCTGATGACTCAGTCGGAGGTTTTCAGTTTGATATTATGGCATTGCCAATGTTTATAACATTATCAGATGCAGTGCCTGTAGATACAGATAATTTTAGTGCAGATTATAATACATTTGAAGATGGTTCAAGTAGAGTGGTTTTTTATAGTAATTCTGGAGGTGAGATTCCTTCAGGGAGTGATGAAATCGTATTAAATATCCATTATGATGGTTCAGATGTCCTATCCGCATTAATTGATTTAGAGGCTTATGACCTTATAGTGAGCGATGGTGATGGTAATCTTATAGATGGTGAAATAGTAAACGGGTCTGTAACAATAGGCGATGTTATTATTTTAAGTGCTACCACTGATACTGGTGACGTATCTGAGCAAGTATACTTGGATATAAATCTTCAAAATTCAGGTTCGGTAGGAGGCCTCCAATTCGATATATTTGATACGCCTAATTATTTGGATGTCACAGGATTCTCAACCACTGAGCGTTCTAACGGTTTTACGATTGATTTTAACGAATTGGATAATGGCAATACCAGGGTTTTGATTTATAGTGCCGATAATCAAAATATAGCAACAGGATCGGGGTCTATAGCAAATATGGAGATGACAATTCATCCAAATGCTTATAATTCAAATGTGGGTGTAAATTTTACAAATGTAACAGTTACAGATGACATAGGCGGTACATATTGGATTGCTGCAGCTGATTCAGGTACTATTACAGTTACCCCAGGATATATTGAGGAGCCACATAATTTACAAGCTCAAGATGGAATGGATGGTCAAGTATTACTTAGTTGGGATCCTCCTTATGGACCCATACCTGAAGACTTTGAAGAAGACTTTGAAGAAGGTGTTATTCCGGATACTTGGACACTAACAACAAATTCTGCCCAAGGATGGTTTATCACTCAGGATGGGTCAAGTGCTTTTTGGACCATTCCATCACATACTTGGTATATGTGTGCTAATGATGACATGGCTGATGATGATGGTTCAATGGATTATTTGATAACTCCTCCTTTAAATGTTAGCGGAGCTGACAATATTTCATTGAATTTCGCTTCGTACTATGATGGCGCATATGGACATACTGCTCATGTAGCTGTTAGTACTGATGGCATAAATTTCACCGAGGTCTATACATTAGACCCTGTGTCTGAGTGGGTAACTGAAAGTATAGACCTTTCAGACTATGCAGGAGTATCAGGCCTCTACATCGCATTTCATTCGAATGATAATGGTGCATGGGCATCAGGATGGGCAGTTGATGATGTTTTTATTACCTTTGCAGCAATAAATCTCGCACGTAATGTACATTATGAATTAACAGATTTAGGAGAATGGGCTATATCGGCACCAAAAGAAGAAGTTATTGAAAAATTTCCTGGAGGTGTTCCATACCAAATGAGATTAGATTTAAATCAGCCTCTAGATAATATTGAAAGGCCAGTAGACTTAGATGCCTTTAAAGTATACAGATCACTCAGTAGCACATCAAATTTTGAAGAGATAGCTGAGGTAAGTGGAAATGTGACCACTTACTTGGATGATGATGTAATTAATAGTACCACATACTATTATCAAGTTACAGCAATTTATCCAGATGGCACAGAATCAGGTCCTACTGAAACTATTTCTGCTACTCCTGTGGAATGGGTTGAACTTTGGTTTGATGATGGTGCATCATTATCTGGACAGATGGATACTATTAATTTTTATATACAGAATGAATCTGAGCTTGGGTTGTTTTATTTTGAGATAGCAGATTATCCTGATGTAATCAATAGCCTAAATGTCCTTCCAACTGAAAGAACAGCAGATTGGGCCATAGAGATTGCTGATCAAGGTGATGGTACTATTGCCATTACAGGAATAAGTGTAGGTACTACATTAGGTAGTGGTGATGGGCCAGTTTGTCGTGCTGTGCTGTATCCAAATACAGATGAAGAAGTAACTGTTAATCTATCTTACACATCTGGAACTTCAATTCAAGATCTTGGTTTCGTTGATTTAAATTGGACTGGAGAGGGTGGGACTTATGAAGTTGGAATTGAGACTCAATACTTAAACCTATATGGAGGTTATGGTAATAGTGGCTCAGAAACAATGGGTTCAGTATTTTTGGAAAATACTCAGCCAATTTACGGAATTCAATTTGATATACTCGCTGATCCACCATTTATAAATGGTGTTAATTTTGCATTTAATGAAATTTTCAATTTAGATAATTGGTCAATTTCAGGTACTGACCTTGGCATTGGTTATAGAATTACAGCATATGATAATTCTCAAAATAATCCTATAAATCCAGGTGTAGGCCATCTAGTAGATGTAGAATTTGATATTTTAACGGGTATTCCAGACGGTACAATAATTGATATTGAAGTCAGTGAACCAGTTCTTGCGGATATAAATAATCTTCCAATGGTCACGGTTGGAACTCCGCATTCATTCTATGTTGGACAGCCTCCAGTTGGTTGTACCATTGAGAATGCCTCCGGTCAAATGATTCCTGGTGGAGTAGGTACTTTTGAAATACATGTAGAGAATACAGAAACACTAAATATATTAGAATTTGAAATATTAGATATGCCTAATTACATGACTGTTACAAATATTACACCAATGGGACGTTTTGACGATGGGACTATTGATGGAATATCAGGAGAGACAGAAAATGGCTCATTTTACTTTTTAGGATATGATTTCGCTACATCGATTGAGCCAGACAGTGGACCTATTCTAGAAATTGAGGTAGTTTTTAATAATGTCATGACAAATCCATCAGTGGTATTTATGATTTCAGAGATATCAGCAGGAGATGTCAATGCGAATCCTTTAACTGTTGTTGCAGATAATTTTGGTCAATTCAGTAGTAGTGGTATGGTTAATGTTGGCGCAATTAGTGAATTGCCTGAAAGATTTGCTTTATATCAAAACTATCCAAACCCTTTTAATCCTTCTACGGTAATATCTTATGATTTACCCTCTGATTCTGATGTCATTCTAAATATCTACGATATGCGAGGAAGGATGATAAAAAAATTAGTTCAACAAAAGCAAGATGCTGGTCGTTATATGGTAGAGTGGCAAGGTGATGATAATTCGGGATTAAATGTGGGCGCAGGTCTTTATATTTATAGAATGATTTCTGGAAATAAAGTTTTTAACCATAAAATGATTTTAATGAAATAACAAAGATTAAGATTAATTTAATATTAGAATTTTATCTTATTATATAACTATGCCGCGGTGGTGGAATTGGTAGACACGCCAGATTTAGGATCTGGTGCACTTTGTGCGTGAAGGTTCGAGCCCTTTCCGCGGTACAGCTTTTTTGGCATCTTTTGGCATCAATATTTTAAATATTAGATAATTTATTGAATATTTAATAATTGATACAAATTG
>Ga0208277_1001533_pt1 | contig 13415 bp, 5 predicted proteins | sample ETNtaG_5_FD_185782 | JGI IMG/M metagenome (GOLD analysis project Ga0208277, IMG submission 185782) | Marine microbial and viral communities from oxygen minimum zone, Eastern Pacific Ocean - ETNP201406SV205 (SPAdes) (version 2) | ecosystem: Environmental > Aquatic > Marine > Oceanic ...
GTCCTCTGGGATATACCATTCCAAGAACTGGCATCTCTAGTGCCCATGCATCTGTAGTCAGATCTCCGATTTCTATTATCATCTCTGCTTCATTATCATCTCCTAGGTTGATTTGTCCAGAAACACCAATTGCTCCTCTACTCAAACATTCTTCTGCAGTAGCAACACTTACTTTTTCCCCTGATCTATTTCCTCCATGTATGGTTGATGCGGAAATATGGCAGACAAAGTTGCCCCAATCTCTAATTTTCATTTGATGACTTAAAACACCTTTGTGGACAACAATCGCATCCACTTGTGAATCAATAAGTTGCGTAATTATATTATTTATATCTTCCAAGCCTTTTTCTGGATACTGTGAAATGCCATGATCTAGGGGTATCCAAACTCCCTTTCCTCCGGGTAAAATCCTATCAAGACGCCTTTCGAGTCCTTCTGACATATGCGCCGCTAAGAACCACCTTCTTGAAAAGTATCGTTTTCATGATTGACATACTTTTCAAAATATTACAGGCATCTAGATAGCTAAATCTACAATTAAAGGAGCATGATCGGAAACTACTAAACCCCCTTCTCGAAGTACACTTATTTTCTCAAAAACCTTCAATGCAGCGTCGTTGGCTAAAATATAATCTATTCGCCATCCTCTATTTAGGGCTCTAGCTTGCCCTCTATTGGACCACCAGGAATAAGGTCCTTTTTCATCTCCATATTCCAATCTCAACAAATCATGCCATCCAGTATCTAAGAAGCGAGTGAACCACTCTCTCTCATGATCAAGAAATCCTGAAGTTTTTCTATTGCCAGAGGGATTCCATATATCATTCTCCGTATGTGCAATATTGAGATCTCCACAAAGTAAAACTGGTTCATCAATGCCTATAAATTTTTTAGACCAAATCAATAAATCCTCTAACCATTGATCTTTGAAAACCTGTCTTTCAATATTGGCCCCGCCGTTTGGAAGATATATATTGATACAGTGAAGATTTCCATGTTTTGTATGGAGGACTCTTCCTTCAGAGTCTTCTACATCAACATTAGTAGATATGCCGCGACCTTCTTCAGAAATTCCTATTCTTGACCAGGTCGAGACTCCAGAGTAACCTTTTTTCTGAGCAGGATGCCAAATAATTTCATGGCCACCTATAGGTTGCCAATCTTTAGGCATCTGCTCTGGCAAAGCCCTTACTTCCTGAAATAACCAAATATCACTATCAATTTCAGTAATAAAATCATCAAGACCTTTCCTATTTGCAGCCCTAATCCCATTAAGATTCCAAGTCACTATACGCATATCTACACCAATTAAGAAAGATCTTTCACTTTTTCTACTAAATCCATATTTCTCAGTCTTAAAACACCAATTGGAACCATTGCAATTGCAATTACTAGTACTATTGCCATAAGTTGGTACGCTACTTTGGGTACTAGTACAACTGGGAAGTAGAATTGCCAAGTAGAGAATGAGGCTGCCAAACCTATTGCCCCTCCAAAGGCGAAAATAATGCCAAAGAGACCGCCAATTATTCCAATAAGTATACTCTCAAACAGCAACATGATAGTCAAACTTTTTGTCGATGCACCTAATACTCTGAGCGTTGCAAGTTCGAAATCTCTCTCAGCAATATTCATGACCATTGTATTGAACATTACAGCAAGAGTAAATAAAATCCCTAAACCCATAATCGCAGTTAGGACCTGAGTCTGTTGTTCCAAAAGAACTTCAATGCCTCTTACCATAGTTTTTCTCTCCTGAACTCCGCTAGAAATACTGCCTAATTCTTCATCAACTTCAACGCCTTCCGGAAAATTTAGATAAACAGAGGTAGAATTAACTCCCATAATGTCTGCTAAATCAGTTTGGAAAAAGAACATTGCACGAGAAACTTCTCCTCTTACTGAGCCGACAATTTCAACTTCTATGTCATTACCAGAAATCTCGATTGTTCTTCTTTCATCAACACTCCATCCACTCATTTCCAATGATCCTTCATCCATTAACACTTGAACGGGAGATAAGCCCGAAATTGGCTTTGAACCTCCAATTATTTTCGTCTTTTTCATAGATTCTCCATCATCAAATCCTGTTAAACCCACCAAGACAAAATTTCTCTGTATATCAGAGGAATCTGTTAAAAACCCTGTTGGCGACTCAATAATTATTTCATATGAAGCACCATTTTCTTCAGCCCAATTAATTACTGAACCTTCACCATCTGGTTGAACATATACTTGTGCATCCCAGGTTTGACCATCTTTGAGTCCGCCCACTATTGTGTCAGTAAGGCCAACTGTCATCATTTGAATGGAACCCGCAAGCATCAATGAAATTCCAACTGCTAGAAAAGTCATCCCAAGTCTGATTGGTTTTCTCAGACTTGAACGTAAAGAAAGTCCCAAGAGAGTTGGCATCCAACTGGTTAAATAACGCAATAATTCTGAACCTATTCTGATTTCTGAGTTACCTCCTAATACATCCAATGGTTCTATTGTAGTGGCTTTCAAAGCAGGTAATACTCCGGCAATAAATACAACCGCCATAGTTATGCCAATTGTGGACAAATAAACATCATTCGGAACTTGTCTATTTACAATTGGAATCCCTACTATTCCTTCATAGAAGTCTAACATTGCATTCATGCCCACAGGGCCTGCGATTGCACCGAATATGCACCCTATGCCACCAATCACAAGAGGGGCAATAAGATATCCGGACATTATTTTTTTACGCGGCACCCCCAAAGTTCTGAGGATTGCTATTTCACGCGACTGGCTTTGAACAAGTCTCTGAAGGCTCAAAGCTATTGTGATAGCAGCAATAAATTGAATCAAAACTGTAAATGGTGCTGCCATTTTCTTCGCACCTTCCAAATCTTGTCTCATAATTTCGACAGAATATACCTGACCTCGATCACGGATACGTCCATCTAGGTCAGCTTCTTCCATAGAGACAATTAGAGATTCTTTGATATTGTCAATCTCATCTCCTTCATATTCATCAGTATCTGAAAGATCGAAAGAAGGAGTGCCCTCTATATCAATCATCACAGTATTGGCTGAGCCAAGAGGTAAGCCAGTAAGTCTCTGCATCCCAGTTTCAGAGAGATAGCCTACAACAAAATGACCAGATTCTGGAGGAAAAAGTGAGCCCTCAGGGGCCATGTAAACGTGCATCGGATGAAAAGCAAAACCAACGATGGTAAATTCCATACTTCCTTCGCCTATTCCTATGCTGACCGTATCTCCTAATGTTAAATTTAGAGCATCTTTCACATGAGCATCAATCACTATATCGGTTTCAGAAAAGGAAGAATTTCCCTCTGAATGGCCTTCTGGAAACCAAATCTTATTTATTTCCGAATCAGGTGATATTCCATGCCAAACCGAATTAATTACATAATCTCCAGTTCCATTATTGTGGAACATTGCTCCGTTGATTACTATTCTCCCTTCACACCCATCTAGTGCCTTTGAGTCACTAGGCCATGAATAGTTGATTTCAGAACATAAAGATTCTACTTCTTCAAATGACCAAATGGAACTACCATTATCAATCCATAAATCTGCTAAATTAGCCCCCGTATCACTATCTTCGTAAATGGAATCATACACGGTTCCGAGACTGGCTGAATATCCGCCAAATGTGATGCCAGCAAAAACACCTACAAATATCATCCCTATGACTGCAATCAGTCTTGCTGGTGTTTTCCGCAAACTCCTAGAAAGTCGCTTATTCAGCAGATTACTTCTATTAATGGATAATTCCAACACGTCCTCAGCTCACGATTTTTATTCACTCAAAACTTTTTCATCCGATTTTATTTTCCCACTATCTATCCTAATAACTCTAGTACCATATCTGATTAAGGATTCATCATGCGTAACTAATACTGCTGTAATATTTTCTTTTTCACAAGCTTCCACTAGGACTTGCATAACCCTTGCAGAAGTCATAGTATCCAGATTTCCTGTAAGTTCATCTCCCAATAGAAGAGCAGGTTTCTTAGCTATACTACGAGCTATCGCTACTCTTTGTTGCTGACCTCCACTAATTTCTCCAGGAAATCTATCTTTTTCACTATCTAGCCCTACCATCTCCAGTAAATCAATCGCTCTAGATAGATCTTTGTTCCCTGCAAGCTCCTGGATAAGGGAGATATTCTCAAGTACAGTCAAATCTTGTAAGAGATTAAAGAATTGGAAAACATATCCAATATTTTCTCGTCTAAATGATGTCATTTCTTCCGAATTTTCTCTCGGAACTTCAATTCCTTTGAAAATATATGATCCTGCTGTTGCGCTGTCTAGGGCTGAGAGGCAATTTAGAAGCGTTGTTTTACCCGATCCTGATGGGCCAAGAAGAATGATTCTTTCACCTTCTTCTATCTCTAGATTGATTCCATCAAGCGCTTTAACTACGCCCGCTGGAGTTTCATAGTAACGTTGAATATTTCCCATTTTTAATATATTTGTCATGTACTTAACTCCTAAGAATTCCCTGCAAAAAATGACATCGAATCTCTAAATAATTCTTCTCTCCTGCGCCTCTTGTTATTTCTTAAATGAATCACAGTGAATGCAAATACTAAGAATATAAGGAATGGTATAAATGCCTCAGCATGATATTTTTCCATAAATTCTATTATTCCTTTGGCACTATATGCCCAAGTTATTGATGCAGCAGTTCCTCCAAATAGGCAAGCTGCCAAAACTCTCTCAAATCTCATTCGAGCAACAAGTCCGAGCATAGCACCAACCAATACTCCACTTGCCATGAATGGAATCCATACGAATACTATTAGGCCCCAAAAACCATACTTATCTATTCTTTTTCGATTTTTTAATGCTACATATTCAACCGATGAAAGAATATCTCCCATGAATGGATTTTGTAAGAGTGCACCAGGAATACCTCCTCTTTTTGCAACCATGGCTTCTCCAGTTAATTCATCATTACCTTGCTCAACTCTGCCAGGATTAGCATAATCTGCCAAAGTTGATTTTTCATTCCTAGCGCTAACTATCAATGATCTTCCCTCAATATATTCACTTAATTTTTCACTTAATAATTCATATAATTCATCTTGTAACTCATTAAAGTTTGACTTGAAAAGGAAATATGCAAAACGCTGTTGCGGCCTGTAAATAATTCTAATAAAAACTGAATCACCATCTGCCATTATCGCTGATCCATAATCTATCAAATTATTCGCCTTGAACCATTTTTTCATGACATGCCTAAACTCTTCTTCTAGTTTCCCAAATTTACTTATGGATTCAAAGAAATTACTGTAATCTTCAGAAAGAGGAATTTCTCCAAAATTAGTGACTAATAAATCCGAATCAATGACAATATTAGATAAATCACTCCCTGCTTTATCTATACAAACTGATTTTAATTGTATTGGACGCATTTCTCCAAATATAGCAAACTCCTCTAGAATATCAGTAATCATCTTGGTTTTGACTTCCGTAGGCGCAACTATTGTCTTGCTACTAGTCTTGTATGGTACTAAAGCATCAATAGAGAGACTACGATCTTGTATCTTAAAACCATCTAAATCAATCTTTATTCTCAATTCTTTAGCAGATTTTTGCACTGTTCTCTGAATGAGTCTTTCCATCTGTCTAGCGGATAATAAATCGTCTACATCTCTATGATATAGCCTATGCATAAGTGGATATTGAACACATAAGAAAAATATTGACATCCCGAGTGAGACCGATGCCAGCCACCAGGGAGGGACTCCAGCACTTCCTCCAGTCAGCATAGCAGTTTCTCTACCTCCGGCCCATTCTAATCCCATAAGCGCCCACCCCCAAATTCCTAATTGTTGGACTGACATGCATGCCCGCTCCTCCTCATCAATAATTTCGGGTATTTTATGGATCTCAGAATTACCAAATTTCCCAAGAGTAATGAATTTTATTATTGGAATTTCATTTGTTATTCTACTCTCCATATGTAATTCAACTTCTTTGTGGAGCACCTCAGAAGGTTCGCCTTGTATCGTGTAATTTAATAACTGACTCTCAGATAAATATGAAAGATTGACATCTTCATTCCAAATGTAAAGATCCAAAAAGACTCTATAATTACCATCTCCAATGTCTTCTGAATACAGAGTTACTTCTTGATCCCCAAGTCCTCCAAAGTATCTATTTGTATCATTAGAATCAATTGACAGATTTACAGACATTATCGTAGTTTTTTCTGAATCTACATTATGGGTCTTAATTCTTATTTTTTCATCTATAGTATATATTTCAAAATACATTACATCTCTTTTATCTATACAATCTTCCGAATCTAAAATAGTTCCTGACAATGCATCATCTATTGCAATTGAATCTGCTACTACTAATCCTGAAGAAGCGATAAAAACACTTCCAAAAAACATAATCCCGGCTAATACGCCAAATACTAAGGTATAGTCATCACTTGTTCTGGGCCTAATTGTATTAACGAGAAATGTTTTATCGGCATTCAATCGCCTATTACGAATCTTTTCCAATTCTTTGTCAATAACTTGATTCTCATATTCTTGTTCAGAATCTGTATTTTCTTCAGGCGTTTCAGAATCCTCGCCTTCTCCCACATTTCACCGTAATGGACTAGACATATATTCATGTCTCCTAAATGCACTATTTATGCCGACTAAATCTATTTTGGTTCTGTAAATAACTCCGGATTATAAATTCTCATCAACAGTAATTTTAATGTCCTCCTACTATGTAGGAGGCGCATGGGTAGAGAGAGCAGGGCCAAACCAACTGTTTCATTATTCCTCACTTTCATTCTTTTGTTGCCTGTAATGCTGACAATTACCATATCTACTGATTATTCCAGTCTACAAGAAAAAGATCAAAATTCGAAATCTAAAGAATCAATGACATATGTACCAGATAAGCACCCTATTGGCTTACAAGATGTCTCTGACCCGTCTCATGGATGGTCGGACAATTACAATGTAGGAGAGGCATGGTTATTTCACAGGACAGCCCATTATGTCCCAATTCATGACTGGGAAGACATAACCGAAGAATCAATTATCAATGGATGGCATGTTCTTGCTCATGAATATCCTGTTCCTTCTGATTGGAAAGAGCAATTAGAGTCCATAGGAGTTGATTGTTATTCATATCTTCCTCCTCAAGGATTTCACTGTAATGTCCCTAAAATGTCACCAACTATTTTGTCAGATTATGGAGTAATAGGAACATTCCGTTTAGATAATACTGACAAATTAGCCCCTGATATTGCCCCAATACTTAATGGTTTTAATTTTGGTCAATTGATGGACGAAGAAAGATATTTAATCGATCTAGTTTTATCCGGCGATGATCAAGGCCACCATCTACTTTCTGAGGGTATTGAAGTAACTATGCTTTCTGGAATATATTCTTCTGTTATAGTCGATGAGAAACAAATTACATGGCTTTCACAACAATCTTTCGTAGAGTGGATTGAACCTACATATCCCATTGTAACTTCCGATGATGTAGCTGCAGGTCTTATAAATTCTGATCAATTATGGGACTCAAATTACATGGGAAGTCCCTCTAACACAATGACAGGTGAAGGAATAATTATCGCTGTTGCAGATGGCGGTCTAGACGATTCAAATGAATGCAGCAGTATAGCAGCATGCGATTCTGCAAATCCGAACATAAATGATGATTTTCAAGGGAGAATAAAAACTATTATTTCGGCTACTGACAATACTGGTAGTTGCCCTGATGGTGATCCACGTGATTTAAGTGGCCATGGAACGCATGTTGCAGGGTCTGCTCTAGGTTCAGGGGCAAATTCAGGGGGCCTCTACAAAGGGATGGCATATGAGGCTGAACTGTGGTTTTACGCTATGCACAATGAAAATAGTTGCAAATCGGGACTACGAGCTCCTATTGATATAGTGAATTCTCTTTTCACTCCTGCTTACGACGCAGGTGCAAGGGTACAAACAAACTCATGGGGAACCGACCCATATGATATTTCTATTTGCATCAGCCAAGGATGGTCTAGCTGCGGCCCTAATTATTATACTTCATATAGTAAAAAAATTGATCAAGGAGCTCATCAATATGATGATCTTGTAATCCTTTTCGCCATGGGTAATGAAGGTAGAGATGCCAATCAAAACGGAGAAGTAGATACATCTTGGTTACAAGCTCAAGCTGCTTCAAAAAATATTCTTGCAATAGGCGCTAGTGAAAATTTTAGGCCAGGATTTGTTGGAGACATCTGTGGCGGACGTAATGGCCACCAACCTGGCGATGGCCTTAAATTTACACAAGAACCAATAGCATCTGATACTGAGTCAGATAATAGTGAAGGAATTTGGTGCAATTCTAATAGAGGACCTACTCAAGATGGTAGGATAAAGCCTGATTTGGTTGCTCCGGGGTCTCGAATTATTTCTGTCTACTCAGAACCAAATACAGAATCCCCTATGCCCACTAATGAGGATTATGTCTACAAATCTGGGACTTCTATGGCCACTCCTATAGTAGCAGGTGCTTCAGCACAATTAATACAATATCTAAATAGCATCGGATACTCTTCTCCAAGCTCTGCTTTGATCAAGGGGATATTTGCTGCAACTGCTACAGATCTAGCAGGGCAATATCCGGCGTCTCCATCAATACCTCTCAATGGTGCTGCGCAAACAGTACCGAATAATCACGAGGGATGGGGCAGGATAGATGTCGCCCAAGCTATTACTGGCTCATTTATAGATCGTCTAGATATCGAAACTTCTGAAACAAAATCTTTGAGACTAACTATACCTATTGGGACTCCTGATTTCAGAGTAGTACTTTCATGGACTGATAGTCCAAATATTTCAGTAGGGTCTTGTGCTACGCAGTGTCTAGTGAATGATTTAGATTTCACACTCAAAGATCCTTCTGGAAACATTTGGAGCGAAGAAAATGGAAATCTAAACAACTTACTTGGAATGACAGTAACAAGTCCAGATGCTGGAGATTGGGAGATAATAGTTACTGGTACAAACGTCCCTGAAGGACCTCAAAATTTCTCTATAGTCACAAGTGGCAATTATATGCTAACAGATATGAGTCAGCCGGTTTCTGGTAGCCTTCAAGAAGCTGGATTCCAAGAAGGATCAATATTCACTGAAACCACTATTGCTGTTGGAGCAAATCACGTTTGTGCAATACTTGATGATTCTTCAATGAGTTGTTGGGGAGATAATGGCAAAGGACAACTGGGAGATGGAACTACAATAGAGCGCCAGACTATGACGCCAGTTGACTTAGGAACTGGCCGTACCGCGATTTCGATTTCTGCAGGACAAGAACATACTTGTGCAATACTCGATGATGCTAGCTTAAAATGCTGGGGAGATAATTCTGAAGGACAACTAGGAGATGGAACTACATTTAACTCGGCCATACCAGTCGATGTGGATTTAAATTCAGAAATCCCTATTTCAATATCCTCTGGATTGAAGCATACCTGTGTTGTTTTAGTTACTGCCTCCATGAAATGCTGGGGAGATAACTCTGAAGGGCAACTAGGAGATGGAACTACTTTGGACTCAACAGTCCCATCTGATGTCAATCTTGGTTCTGATAAAGTATTAGCAATTTCTACTGGCGCATATCATACATGTGCTGTAATTAATGATCCTCTCTTGAAATGCTGGGGGAGTAATTCTAATGGCCAATTAGGAGATGGAACTTATATTGATCGTACAACTCCCGTTATAATTTCTCTTGGCTCTAACCCAGTTGCTATTTCCTCTGGTAACTTACATACATGTTCAATATTGTCTGATGCAAGTTTATATTGCTGGGGAGATAATTCTGAAGGACAACTGGGAGATGGAACAAATGCTGATTCTAATTCTCCAGTGCTGATATCATCGAGCATAAATTCAATTTCTCTTGGAAATATGCATTCTTGTGCATTGGATAATTCTGATGCATTAAATTGTTGGGGAGATAACTCTGAAGGGCAATTAGGTATTGGTTCTACTACAGATCAAACATCTCCAACACAAGTTGCATTCTTAGGTGTACTCTTTCCCATAACTATTGCATCTGGCGATAATTATACTTGCTCCTCTTTGAATAATGATTTACTGTCTTGTTGGGGCGGAGAATCAAGTAACTCTATTTCTATGTCCTCCTCTCCAACTAGTTTACCAATTGATAGATGGTCATATATCAATGCAGCAGAAAGAGACTTAGATGATGATTCTCAGTTAAATATCTTTGATACTCATATAGTGGGTGACTCTGATGGAGATGGATTCTCAACCCTGGATATAGATGATAACAATCCTGCAATCGCAGTATCTTGTTCTATCGGAGAATATGGCAGATACTCTTGTCAGCAAGCAACTGTTGGTTTTTATGTAAATGTACCAGGCAGTATAATCAAGATACCTGCTAGTCCAGGCCATTATGTTTCTAGTGATGGTGCTACTTCGCAGCAGCCATGTGGAAAAGGAACATTCCAAACTTTATCAGGAATGGATAAATGTAATGATGCTGAACCGGGTTATTATGTCGATTTAACAGCACAATCTTCTCAGACTGCATGTTCAGGAGGAACCTATAATCCAGATACAGGCTCACAGAGTCCTTCAGCGTGTATAGGTTCAGATGCAGGTTATAATGTACCAATAATAAATTCACAAAACTCAGGAAATACTCATTCGTGTGCAATACTTGATGATGGTTCAGTACGTTGTTGGGGAAACAATCAACATGGGCAATTAGGAGATGGGACTAGGACAAACCGACTAACTCCCACTCTTGTTTCTACTCCCTTGGGTAAATCAGCCGTTTCAATATCAACTGGCGCTGAACACACATGCGCCATCTTTGATGATAGCACACTAAGGTGCTGGGGGAGCAATTCCAATGGCCAACTAGGAGATGGAACTTTAATTGAGAGAGTAACTCCTACTCTAGTTAATCTAGGAGGCAATTATGCAACAGGTGTTTCACTTGGACAAACCCACTCATGTGCTGTTTTGGATGATAACTCTGTCAAATGCTGGGGAAGTAATTCTAATGGCCAATTAGGAGATGGAACTACAGTAGATAGCATGAGTCCAAAATCAGTAGCATTACAAGAAGGCCAAAATGTACTTTCAATATCCTCAGGATTTTATCATACATGTGCAATATTAAACAATCTTTCAGTAAGTTGTTGGGGCGATAATTGGCATGGTCAATTAGGCGATGGTACGAACATCAGGAGTCTAGACCCCGTCGAAGTTTTGTTCGACTCCAGTTATGAAGCTAGATCCTTAAAAAGTGGCTCTTTCCATACATGTACTATATTGATAAACAACTCAATTTATTGCTGGGGATTCAATTCAGCAGGACAATTAGGCAATTCAGATGTAGATAGTTCTAACATACCTCTGCAAATGGGGCTATCTGATTCCCAAACTCCTTCTGATATAGAGCCAGGATTCCATCATACTTGTTCCCTACTGGATAGTGGCCAGGTAGTCTGCTGGGGGGATAACTCTAGAGGACAACTTGGCGATTCTTTAGGAATAAGTAGAAGTACTGCTGAACCAGTAAATATTCCAGTTGGAAGATTTGCAATATCTCTATCAGTTGGGCAAAGTCATTCTTGTGCAATTCTTGATGATGCTACGCTACATTGCTGGGGGATGAATTCCAACGGTCAACTTGGAAATGGTATTTTGGCAGATAGCAATTCTCCAGATTTAATTAACTTAAATCATGGTTCAGGCTCTCAGACTGCTTGTGAACCAGGAACTTATCAACCAGATTCTGGCAAAACATCATGTATCCTGGCATCCAGAGGATACAGTGTACCGAATCCTGCGTCTTTAGGACAAATTTCTTGCACAGTTGGCTATTATTCAAATGTAATGGGCCAAGCTAACTGCCTTCCGGCATCTAAAGGCTATTATGTAGATATAGATCAAGCAACCAATCAAATAGAATGTCCTGAACTTACATCAACAATCGAGGTTGCTTCTAATTCATTTACTGACTGTATTTTAGATACAGATGGGGACTTTATACCGGACTATATTGATTCTGACGATGATGGAGATGGAGTGGACGATGCAATTGATTATGACCCCCTAGATCCGGAAGTATATGCAGATACGGATGGAGATAATATACCTGATAATATAGATGCTGATGACGATAATGATGGCGTAAATGATACTCATTTAGTCCCTATTCTAGATTCCAATGGCGATTTAATATATGAATTACAACCTCTGGATATTTTCCCACTAAACCAATTTGAGTGGGCAGATACTGACTCAGATGGCATTGGAGACAATACTGATAATGATGATGATAACGATGGTCGTTCCGATAATTTTGATACATTCCCTAACAATAGATATGAATGGACAGATTATGATAGTGATGGCTTAGGGGATAATTTTGACGCCGATGATGATGGAGATGGAGTTTGCGATACTAATAGTGGCTCATCATTCACAGATAATTCCAATCTAAATTATGGCCAAAACCATGATATTGGTTCTATATCCATATTAAATTCTAATGGATTATCTGTATCAATCAATCATCCTTCTGTATTGGCATATCTCTCTCCTTCTTATCCACTAATTTATCCTTCAGATATTGTAAATCTATCTAATAGTCATCCAAGTTATGACATAGTATTGGTCAATTGCAATCTATTGGGCGACGCATTCCCCTTGGATCCATCTGAATATCTCGATACTGATGGAGATACAATAGGAAATAACTTGGACATAGATGATGATAATGACGGTTATAATGATTCATTTGATGCCTTTGAACTGGATGCTTCCGAGTGGAATGATACTGACGGCGATAATATAGGAGATAATTTTGATTTATTTGACAATGATCCTCTTGAATGGGCAGATACCGATGGAGATTCAATTGGAAACAATGCCGATCAATGTATCTTCACTCCAGGTTTAAAACCCTCTGATGATAATTTTGCTCACTTACTAGCACTCGGTAATTTACTTGGCTGTGTTCCAGATCCTGACTTAGGTGTCAAAAAAGAACCAGAGGTTTTTACTCCAGTATATGATGATACTGACTTTTTAGATATAGATAATGATGAGCTAGCTAATTGGCAAGACCCAGATGACGATGGTGATGGCGTCCTTGACGTTGATGATAAGTGGCCTCTTGACAAGCATAGGCCCTTCCCTCCTACAGTCTATGCTGTTAGTATATTGAGTATGATATTCCTTGGTTTAATGTTTATGAGGTTGATAAATTGGCAGAAAACAAAATTAGCTAAGTTCCGCTCTAAGAGAATAAGACTGGAATAATTAATGGTGCAGGGGACAGGATTTGAACCTGCGAAGCACTACGCACTGGGACCTAAACCCAGCCCCTTTGACCACTCGGGTACCCCTGCTTGT
>Ga0208277_1001534_pt1 | contig 13412 bp, 14 predicted proteins | sample ETNtaG_5_FD_185782 | JGI IMG/M metagenome (GOLD analysis project Ga0208277, IMG submission 185782) | Marine microbial and viral communities from oxygen minimum zone, Eastern Pacific Ocean - ETNP201406SV205 (SPAdes) (version 2) | ecosystem: Environmental > Aquatic > Marine > Oceanic ...
TATCTAGTAGATGCTGGACAAATTAAATATGGCAGACATGTTAAATGTACCAGATGTAATCATACTTGGTATTGTGAGAATAGTAATTTTGATGTTGAAGAACTAAAGAGCAAATCAGAATCTCAGCCATCTAAAATAAAAGAAGATACTAAAAATACTCAGTCGAATTTACCTGTCATCTATGAAAACAAAAGCAAAGTTCCTTTGCCATTTTTATTGTTGGTTGTTGTTTCTACATCTGTGCTTGGATATGAAATTTATGAATCATTAGATTTTGATGCCGAAGCATTAAATCAGTGTATGAATAATTCAATTGATAAAATTGTTATATGGTTTAAGGATTTTATTGATACGTTATTTAAAACTTAATTAATATCTATTTCGTTGCTTATTAAATCTTCAAAATTTTGTCTATTTCTTATTTTATAATAGTTATTACCATCGATCATAACTTCTTCTAATAAAGGTCGAACATTATAATTAGAACTCATTGAAGAACCGTAAGCCCCAGCATTTAAAATTGCTAGATATTCACCTTCTTGAACTTCAAAATATTCCTTTGAAGTTATAAATTGATCAGTAGTTTCACATATAGGTCCTACTATTATGGTTTCTACTGAATTCTTTGACTGCTTTTTTTCAATAGGTACTATTTCATGCTGAGCATCATACAATGCTGCTCTCATCCAATCATTCATACCCGCGTCAATGATAATAAATTTTCTATCTTCTGTTTTTTTTATATAGAGTATTTTTGAAACAAGAATTCCTGTATTAGCAGAAATAGATCTTCCAGGCTCTATAATAATTTGTTTTGAGGTATCAAAATACTTACTAATTAGATTACTATAGTCTGCATAGCTAAAATTAACATTCTCAATCCCGACACCGCCACCAACATCAATAGTTTCTATTGGAACATTAATATCACTTAGATTTTGCAAAAGATCGCTTGTCGTTTGGAATGAATCTTCAAATGGTTTAATTTCATTAATATTACTTCCAATATGAAATGCAATTCCATCTAAAATGATATTTTTGTATTCATCAGAATTTTTAAAAATATCAAAAGCATCTTTAACAGAGATTCCAAATTTATTTTCACTTTTTCCAGTTGTAATCTTTCCATGAGTATTTGGATCAACGTCAGGATTAATTCTAAGAGCTACTTTTTGCTTATTTCCAACATTTCCAGCAATAGTATTAACTCTATTGAGCTCACTTAGAGATTCGACATTTATTTGTAGACAATGATTTTTGATAGCAAAAGATATTTCTTCTTCCGTTTTACCTACGCCTGAAAAAACAATATTATTTGCTTCTATATTAGCTTTTAGTGCTTTTTTTAATTCTCCCTCTGATACTACATCAGCACCCGCTCCTAAGTTTGATAAAATTTTCAGAATAGATAGATTAGAATTTGATTTTAATGAAAAACAAATTTTTACATCTATGTTTTTAAAACTATTACTAAAGTTATTATAATTTTCTGTAATGGCTTTTTTACTATAGCAATAAAAAGGCGTAGATCGGTCTTCAGCAATTTTTTGTATTTCTACACCTTCTGACTTTAATAAATTGTTAGAATAGGAAAAATAAGTCATATTAATGATTTTTATAAATTCTTTTAAAATAATAATTTTTAAGAATCGCCGATTTCAGTAAAATATGATCCACCATTTCCTTCATTTTGAGTCGGAAACTCTAAAGATCCTTTTTTCCCGCAGGAGAATACCGCCAGGGTTAACAATATTATAAATACTACTCTTTTCATTTTTTAATTTCTTTCTTTGCTAAGGCAATCATTTTTTTTACTTCTAGCATATTTGTGCCACCATAGCTTTTTTTATTATTAACACTATTTTTTATGTTTATAAAATTATATAGACTTTTATTAATGTTTTTATCAAATGATTGATAATCACTAATTTTTAATTCATTAAGGTTTAGACGTTTTTTCTCCGCAAAATTTACAATTTTCGCAGTTAGAGTATGTGCATCTCTAAATGAATAATCCAGATCCTGTACTAGCCAATCGGCCAATTCAGTAGCATTTGCATAGCCTTTTTTTAATGCTAGATCGATATTCTTTTTATTAATTTTGAATCCTTTAAGAATTTCGATAATGCAGTCTAGACATAGGTGGATAGTATCACTTGTTGAGGTAACTAGTTTTTTGTCCTCTTGAAGATCTTTACTATATGCTAGCGGCAGACTTTTAATTAAATTAAGCATTCCATTTAGATTACTTATAACTATAGCAGCCTTAGCCCTTATCAATTCAGTAGCATCTGGATTTTTCTTTTGAGGCATTATTGAAGAACTTGACATTACTTGATCGCTTATCTTAAAAAACTGTATTAGGTCAGAAGATAAAAGGGTTATTTCCTCAGAGATTCTTGACAAATGAACAGCACAAGTGGATGAATTTGATAGAAAATCTATAACAAAGTCTCTATCAGAAACACTATCTATTGAATTTCTTGTTACTCTTTTAAAGCCTAAAAGTTTTGATGTTTTATTTCGATTAATATTAAAACTTGTTCCCGCTAACGCTCCTGAGCCTAGAGGATTTTCATCAATTCTGTTTTTAGCTTCTTCAAATCTTTTAGAATCACGATTAAACATTTCATAATAAGACATAAAATAATGCCCAATAGAAATAGGTTGTGCAGTTTGAAAATGGGTTAATCCAGGCATAATGTTATTAACATTTGCTTCTGCATTTTTTATTAGACAAAGTTTTAAATCTTTTATCTTTTTAGATATTAATTCATTATCTTTTTTCATCCAAAGCTTTAAATCTGTAACAACCTGATCATTTCTCGATCTAGCTGTATGCAATTTTCCTGCAGTATCTCCAATAAGTTCTTCTAATCTACTTTCAATATTCATGTGGATATCTTCTAAATTAGGATCAAATTTAAAACTATTTGTTTTTATTTCTTTTAGTATTTTTCTTAATCCTGTAGTAATTTTTTTATTCTCTTGATCAGTTATAATTTTTTGAGAAGCTAGCATTGAAGCATGCGCTATAGATCCTTCTATATCCTCTTGATATAAAAATTTATCAAATTCAATTGATGAGTTTATTTTTTGGAAAGTCAAACTTGATGCTTTCTTGAATCTTTTCCTAATTTTATTTGTTTTTTTTCTAGACATTTTCGTTTTAATTTATAGTTTTCATATATATGGAAAAATTTTTCTTAAACCGTAATTTTTTGATGGTATATGCCATAATCTTGTCGATTTGCAACCCCTTATATATTTTAAAGATTAATGCAGAAGAATTGATAATTTCAGAAAAACCAGGATTTTCTAGCACATTTGAAGACGAAAAGGATAACCAGCTAACTTTAGAAAACTTTAAAGGAAATCTACTTCTTGTTAATCTTTGGGCTACATGGTGTGAGCCATGTAAAGATGAAATGCCTTCACTAGAACTCTTACAGAATCATTTTAATAAAGATAATTTTTTAGTATTGCCGATTAATCTAGATCGAGGTCCTAAAAAGAATGCAATAAATTTTTTTAAAACTCAGAATATTAATAATCTAAAGATATATTTTGATGACAAAAATGAAATTCCAAGAGAGGTAAAAATCTTAGGATTGCCCGTCTCGATTTTTATATCCAAAGAAGGAAAAGAAATTGCAAGATTAATTGGTCCGGCTCAATGGGATGATGAATATTTTATAAATTTTGTAAAAGATAATCTATTTTAGAGTGCTTGTTCAAGTTCTGGCAACACTTGAAAAAGATCTGCAACAAGTCCATAGTCAGCTATGTCAAATATTGGAGCTTCCTCATCTTTATTAATTGCCACAATAACTTTTGAATCTTTCATTCCAGCTAAATGTTGTATTGCACCTGATATTCCAACGGCAATGTAGAGTTCAGGAGCAACAACTTTACCTGTTTGTCCTACTTGATAGTCATTTGGTACAAATCCTGCATCAACAGCTGCCCTAGAGGCACCTACTGCAGCTCCTAATTTAGCAGCAACTTTGTCTAGCAATTCAAAATTCTCTCCATTTTGCATACCTCTTCCACCAGAAATTATTGTTTTTGCAGATGTTAATTCAGGTCTATCTGATTTTGTAAGCTCTTCACTTACATACTCGGATACAGCTGGTATATTATCAGGATTGATTTTTTCAACTTCGCAAGCATCAGATTTTATTTCTGCTGCTTTAAAAGCGGTAGGCCTAACAGTTAAAACTTTTTTTGCATCCGAAGATTGAACAGTAGCTATAGCATTTCCTGCATATATTGTTCTTATAAATGTATCAGGGCTTTCAATTCCAATAATTTCAGATATTTGAGCTACATCAAGTTTTGCTGATAGGCGAGGCATAACATTTTTTCCAGTAGTTGTAGCCGCTGCAGCAAAGAAATCATATGTATCTGCCATTCCTAGAATTACAGAAGTAATTTTCTCAGCTAAAATGTTATTAAATTCTTCATTATCAACGTGTATAAGTTTATTTAATCCATCGATTTTTGATGCTTCTTCAACAGCTCCATCTATATTTGATCCTGCAATAAGGCCATGTACGTCTCCTCCAAGATCTTTCGTTGCAGAAATTGCCTTTAAACTTTGGTCGTTAACCTTGCCATTAACATGTTCAATAAAAAATAAAGTTGTCATATTACACCCGCTTCATTTTTAAGCTTATCAACTAGTTCAGCAATGCTTTCTACTTTGACTCCTGCCTGTCTTTTTGGAGGCTCAATTACTTTCAATACTTTGATTCTTGAGGTTGCATCTACCCCATAATCTTGAGGTGCTTTTTGATCAATAGGTTTTTTCTTTGCTTTCATAATATTTGGTAATGATGCATATCTTGGTTCGTTAAGTCTTAAATCGGTTGTAATAATTGCAGGCATATTTAATTTTATAGTTTGTAAACCTCCATCAACTTCACGCGTAACATTTATTTTTTCACCTTCTATTTCAATTTTAGAAGCAAATGTTCCTTGGGGCATATCTGTTAAGGCTGCAAGCATTTGTCCTGTTTGATTATTATCTCCATCTATTGCTTGTTTCCCAGTAATAACTAAGCCAGGAGATTCTTGTTCAACAATTTTTGAAAGAATTTTTGCTATAGAAAGAGGCTCTAAAGTTTCATCTGTTAAAACATGAATGCCTCTATCAGCGCCCATAGCAAGTGCAGTTCTTATAGTTTCTTGGCAAGATTGATTTCCAATTGAAACAGCAACAATCTCAGTGGCTGAACCAGATTCTTTGAGTCTTATAGCTTCTTCAACAGCAATTTCACAAAAAGGGTTCATTGACATCTTAACGTTCTCTGTCTCAACACCAGATTGATCAGATTTAACTCTGATACTTACATAAGGATCTATAACTCTTTTGACTGGAACTAAAATTTTCATGATTTAATTGTTATAATATTTTTTTTTGATGAGTAAACATATTTATGTATTCTTTCCAGGCTTCCATAGAATATCTTTTTTGCCATTATTGTTTTCAACCCTTGAAAGTACGAATAGTAAATCAGATAACCTATTAATATACCTTAGTGCTTCTTTGTTAATTTTTTCTTTTTTTGACAAAGCAACAGTTTGTGTTTCAGCCCTTCGGGCTACTGTCCGGGCATTGTGTAAAAATGACGCACTTTCTGATCCACCGGGTAATATAAATGAATTCAGAGCACTAAGTTTCTTATTGTATTGATCAATTGATTTTTCAATTCTATTAACCTGCTTCTCAGTTATTCTAAGAGGAGTAAATTTATATTTTTTTTGTTCAGGAGTCGCAAGGTCTGCACCTAAATCAAATAAATCATTTTGGATATCAGAAACAATTTTTTTAACTTTAGTTGACGCCTTAACTCTTACAATCCCTAAAATTGAGTTTAGTTCATCTACTGTACCATAGGCCTTAATCCGATAATGATCTTTAGCTACTCTTTTACCAGATGCCAAAGACGTAGTTCCTTTATCACCTGTTTTTGTATAAATTTTATTTAATTTTACCATTAACTATTTGTTGCAAAATATAGTGCACCCATAATGATAACAATTGCTATAAATTGCAAAGTTATTCTTAGACGCATTAGTTTGTTTGAATATTTTTTATTAAAATCTCCACCCTTAAACATTGCATAAATACCTGTTCCAAGTACTGCAACAACCGCTAGAAGTGCAATTGGAATTAGTAAGTAATATAAGAAACCAGGCATTTTAACTAATTTGGATTTGATGTAAGAAGTCTTCTTGCTATAACATCAGCTTGCATTTCAGCTGCACCCTCAAAAATATTTAAAATTCTTGAGTCACATAACAAACGACTAATTGGATATTCTAAGGCAAACCCGTTACCACCATGAATTTGAAGAGAATTGTCTGAAGAAGCCCATGCGACTCTTGCGCCTAATAATTTAGCCATTCCAGCTTCTAGGTCGCATCTGTTTCCAGTGTCTTTTTCCCTTGCAGCATAGAAAGTTAATTGTCTTGCTGCCATTATTTCTGTAACCATGGAAACAATCTTTGAAGAAACTCTTGGAAAATTATAAATTGGTTGTCCAAATTGATTTCTATCAAGAGCATATTGCATTCCTGTTTCCATTGCGGACTGAGCTACCCCGATAGCTCTAGCAGCTGTTTGAATTCTTGCTGATTCAAATGTTTCCATTAGTTGTTTAAAACCTTTTCCTTCTTCTCCACCAAGCAGGCTTTCTTTTTTTACTTTAAAGTTGTCAAAAGCAATTTCGTATTCCTTCATTCCTCTGTAACCTAGCACTTCAATTTCCCCTCCACTCATGCCTTCGCTTGGGAACATATTTTCATCACTTCCTCTTTCCTTCTCGGCTAAAAACATCGATAATCCTTTATAGCCTTTTTCGTCAGGGTTTGTTCTTGCAAGCAGTGTCATCAGATCACTTCTAGCTCCGTGTGTGATCCAAGTTTTATTTCCTGTCACAGAATAATGAGTTCCATTTGCTACAGCTCTTGTTCTAAGAGAAGCTAAATCAGATCCAGTGTTAGGTTCAGTGAAGACGGCAGTTGGCAATATTTCTCCAGAAGCAATTTTTGGAAGCCAATGTTTTTTCTGTTCTTCTGTGCCTCCTATAATAAGTAATTCTGAGGAAATATCTGTTCTGGTTCCAAGAGATCCTATACCAATATAACCTCTAGACAGCTCCTCGGTGACTATGCACATTGCAAATTTACTCATTCCTAATCCGCCATATTCTTCAGGAATAGTTAATCCAAAAGTTCCTAGTTCAGACATTTTTTCAATAACTGACATTGGAATTAGGTCATCTTTTAAATGCCATTCATGCGCTTGAGATGAAACGTCTTCTTCGACAAACTTTCTATATTGTTCTCTTATGAGCATTGAAGTTTCATCAATTCCTAGATTTCCAAAGTTTTTGCTTGAGAAACCTTCCCGTAATAAATTAGCCAGCTTCATTCGGTCTTCAGAGCTATTTCCATTAATGATTAAGTCTTCAAAATCATCATTTCCGATTTCATTAAACAAACCATTTTTTAACCCTAAATCCTGTGGTCTAATGAATTCCATTTGTGACATAGGAATTCCTGATTTGATTTGAGAACAATACTCTGAAAATGCAAACTGTAGAATCAACTGTTCCATTTCTTGAAAATTATTTTGTTCTTCAAGACTAATAGCCCAATTAACCATTTCTTTAAGGGTGGCTCTGTAAGTAGCAATCCATGCTAACCCATGCGAAGCATGCTGTTTTTCTGCCAAAATTTCTTTTGACAGTTTTCCATCGACTATGACAGATTTTTTTACTTGCTCTACAGCAGCATTAAAATAATTGTCAACTGTCGATAATGCATTTTGACATTTAGAAATTAATTCACTCATGCATATTAACTAAGCGACTTTAATCCTTTTTCAACTGCGCCAACTAAGACAGCCATGTTTCCACCTTTATGCTCATTGTTCATCATCTTCTCATGAGCATCTGGAATATTTTTCCATTCAAAAAGTTCTGACATACATGGATCAAGAGTTCCGTCTATAACAAGGTCATTAGCAGCATTAGCTTGTTTTGAATTTCCAAAATGTGAACCTTGAAGTCTTTTACTCTGCATCCAAAGATATCTTGCATCTAACGTTAGGTTATAACCTGTAGTTCCTGCACAAATTACAACCATTCCACCAGGTTTTACTACGAAGCAAGAAACAGGTACGGTTGTCTCACCTGGATGTTCAAATACCATGTCAACATTTTTACCTTTTCCAGTAAATTCCCATAGTGCTTTACCAAATTTTCTTACTTCTTTCATATAGTTGCCATATGTTTCAGCATCATCAATGTCTGGGTGTTCTCCCCAACAATTAAAGTCTTTTCTATTCAATACTCCGACAGCTCCAAGATTTTTTACATATTCAACTTTTGAATTATCGGAAACTATTCCAATTGGCTTGGCACCAACTATTTTAGCAAGTTGTACAGCCATGCTTCCAAGGCCTCCAGATGCGCCCCATATTAATACATATTCTCCAGGTTTTAATTCATGAGGGGAATGACCAAATAACATTCTATAAGCTGTAGCTAAAGTTAACATGTAGCATCCACTTTCTTCCCACGATAACTCAGGAGGCTTTCTTAGTACTTGATGCGCTTGTACAGCTGTGAATTGTGCAAAAGTGCCATCAGCAGTTTCATATCCAAAAACTTTATTGGTTTTTGAAATCATCGGTTCACCACCATTGACTTCTGCATCTTCATGATCCCATTGCATGCCATGAATAATTACTTCATCTCCAACTTTCCATTTTTTAACATCTGATCCAACTTTCCATACGATTCCTGAACAATCAGAGCCTGCAATGTGATAATCTTTCTTTGTAACATCTAGTACAGAAATTGGTTTTCCCAAGCCAGCCCATACACCATTATAATTTACACCAGCAGCCATTACTAAAATTAAAACTTCACTTGGGCCTACTTCAGGAACATCAAATTCTTCCTCCTGAAAAGATTGCATTGGGTTTCCATGTCGATCTCTTCTAATTACCCATGCGTGCATTTTTTTTGGTACAAACCCCAAAGGAGGAATTTCACCAATTGCATAAATTTCTTTTTCTTCAGTTGTCATAGTATTTACTCCGTGTGTTTTTGAAAATGATAAATAAATTTTATATAAGTTTTTTCTAGGTTTATAGCCATTTTAATAAGATTAGTATATACATAATAAGTAAAACGATTTATGAAAAGCCAGAAAATTTAGGCTAAAATTATGGATAAACCTTGGTTAATTCGAACATATGCAGGACATTCATCTGCCAAAAAGTCAAACGAACTTTACCTTAAGAATCTATCTAAAGGTCAGACAGGGATATCTGTAGCTTTCGATCTCCCGACACAAACAGGATATGATAGTGATCACATTCTTGCTAAAGGAGAGGTAGGAAAAGTAGGGGTTTCAATCTGTCATATAGGAGATATGAGATCTCTATTTAATAAAATTCCTCTAGACGAGATGAATACCTCAATGACCATTAATGCTACTGCTGCATGGCTATTGAGTATGTATATAGCTGTAGCTGATGAGCAAAAAATTGATAGAACTAAACTTAGAGGAACAATTCAAAACGATGTTTTGAAAGAATATCTTTCAAGAGGAACATATATTTTTCCTCCTGAGCCAAGTTTAAGAGTAATTTCTGATGTTATAACATTTACTTATAAAGAACTTCCAAACTGGAATCCAATCAATGTATGTCCATATCACCTTGTTGAGGTTGGAGCTACACCTGAGCAAGAATTAGCTTTTGGTCTTTCTATTGCAGTAGCATATTTAGATGTAGTTAGAGATTCAGGAGTACTTACAGAAGATGAATTTGAGAAGGTAGTAGGAAGAATTAGTTTTTTTGTTAATTCAGGAATTCGATTCATTACTGAAATGTGTAAGATGAGAGCTTTTGTTTCTTTATGGAATGAAATTACAGAAGAAAGATATGGAGTGAAGGATCCAAAAAACCGAAGATTTAGATATGGTATGCAAGTTAATAGTCTTGGACTAACAGAACAGCAGCCAGAAAATAATGTTTATCGAATTTTAATTGAGATGCTTGGGGTTGTATTATCAAAAGATGCACGTGCAAGATCAATTCAGCTTCCTGCATGGAATGAAGCTTTAGGTTTACCTAGGCCGTGGGATCAGCAGTGGTCACTCAGACTTCAACAAATAGTTGCACATGAAACAGATCTACTCCATTTTGATGATATTTTTAATGGTTCAGAAGTCGTAGATAAGAAAGTTAGTGAGCTTAAAGAAGCTGCAATGAAAGAATTTAACAATATTTTATCTCAAGGAGGAGCTGTTGCTGCTGTGGAGAACGGGTATTTAAAACAAGCTCTTGTTGCTTCTCAGAAGGAAAGGATAAGAAAAATCAATGAAAAAGAACAAGTTGTAGTAGGAGTTAATGAATTTACAGAGACAGAAGTCTCACCCTTGACATCAAGCGATGGAGGAATTGAATCCATTGATCCGGATTTAGAACTAGAGAGAGTTTCTGAGCTTCAAGAATGGAGAAAAAAAAGAGATGCAAATCAAGTAAAGATGGCTCTAGAAAATTTGAGTAAAGCAGCAAGTTCAAAAGAAAACATTATGCAAGCTTCAATTGAAGCTGCAAAAGTAGGAGTTACTACAGGAGAATGGGCCGAAGTATTAAGAAATACATTTGGGGAATTTAAAGCTCCAACTGGAATTACCAGCAGCATTCAATCAAATAGTAATGATGAATATAATGATATTAGAAAAAGAGTAGAAAAAATATCAGATAAGATTGGAAGAAGAATTAAATTCTTAGTAGGGAAGCCTGGTCTTGATGGTCACTCAAGTGGGGCAGAACAAATTGCTGTTAGTGCGAGTGATTGTGGTATGGATGTTTTATACGAAGGTATTAGATTGACCCCTGCGCAAATTGTTAAATCTTCTGTAGAAGAAGATGTTCATATTATTGGCTTATCAATTCTATCAGGTTCTCATGTTGAACTTGTTGGAGAGATTATGAAGGAAATGAAAAAAAACAAGATTGATAATATCCCTGTTATTGTTGGCGGCATTATTCCTAATGAAGATGAAAAGCTATTAAAAAGTAATGGAGTGAAAGCAGTGTATACTCCAAAGAATTATCAATTAAAAGATATAATGAGCGATATCGTTGGTATCGTAGAGGGTAATATTAATTAATGTCAACTTTAGAGGGCCCAATTATAGAACCTCAAACTAAAGAGGAGCCAAAGCAGCTAGTTATTTTTTGTCATGGATATGGCGCTGATGGAAATGATTTAATAGGTCTATCGAGTTATTTCCAAAATATATTACCTAATGCTATTTTTATGTCTCCTAATGCACCGCAAAAATGTGACTTGAACCCCCTAGGATACCAATGGTTTGATTTTCAGTCTGGAGATCCTGCCTTGATATGGAAAGGAGTTCTAGAAGCAGCCAGAATTTTGAACTCTTTTATAGATGAACAACTTGAGAAATATAATTTGAGTGACGATAATTTGGCTTTAATTGGATTTAGCCAGGGAACAATGATGTCTTTACATGTTGGCTTAAGAAGAGAAAAACCTATGAGAGCTCTTGTTGGTTTTTCAGGAAAATTAATTGGGGAAGAATTGCTAAAAGATGATTTAGTTTCAAAACCTCCCATTTATCTTATTCATGGAGAACAAGATCCAATGGTTCCGCATCAAGAAACAATAAATGCTGCAGAAGTTCTTAAAAAATATGATGTTGAAGTTCAAAAACATATATCTCCTAATACTCCTCATTCAATTGCTGAAGATGGACTAAAAATAGCAATTGATTTTCTTTCAAGTAAATTTTCAAAGTAAATTAATAATTAAACTAATTTATTTTTTTGAATTTATTTAAATCTTCAATATATTATTTTATATGGAATCAACTGTACCACTCGAGCAATGTCCTGCCTTAGTTTTAAATTCAGATTTTAGACCTCTAAGCCATTACCCTCTCTCAATATGGTGTTGGCAAGACACAGTTAAAGCTGTGGTTCTTGAGAGAGTTAATATTGTATCAAACTATTCAAGACAAATAAGAAGTCCAAGTTTTGAGATGAATCTGCCTAGCGTAATAAGTCTTAAGTCTTATATTAAACCAAATAGGAATCCAATTTTTTCACGCTTCAATGTTTTCTTAAGAGACAAGTTTAAATGCCAATATTGCAATTCCACCAAAGATCTAACATTTGATCATCTAGTTCCGAGATCTCACGGAGGTGAAACAACTTGGGAAAACATTGTTACTGCTTGTTCTCCCTGCAATTTAAAAAAAGGTGGAAAGACACAATCTGAATCTGGAATGAAACCTTTTAATACTCCAAAAATACCTACAATGATCGATTTAGATAAATGTGGAAGATCATTCCCTCCAAATTTCTTACATGAAAGTTGGATGGATTTTTTGTATTGGGATATTCAATTAGAAAAGTAACTATATTCTTTCAGCAAGGAAGATTGCAGCTTTAGTAGTATTATTTACTATTGTTCGAAGAATATTATAACCAGGGGCAGTTTGAGAACCCATATTTATGGCAGTATTTTTATGATTGATCTCGTCCTCTTGAAACTTCATTATTTTTTTTTTAATCTCTTCATCAATACCATCCAGTTGATCAATTTGATTATCGTAATGATCCTCAATTATCTCTTCAACTGCTTCAGTACATACGTACGCTGCTTTTCTGCCTAGTAAAGCTGAACCAACACCCATTGCAAATGCTCCAACTTCAAATATAGGCGCCAATTTTGTAGATTGAACGTTTCTTTCGTTAGCTAGATTATTAAAGTAATCTAAATGCTCTTTTTCTTCTTCAGCCATTCTAGAAACTTCTTTAAGATCCTCATGATTTTTTAGAATCTTAAATATTAATTTCTGGCCTTCATATATCCGTTGTGCTCCAACTTCTCCAGCTTGATCAACTCGAATAATTTTTTCTATAATTTTTTCTTTTGCATTCATCTTTTATAAGACATTAAATATATATTAATAATTAAAAGTAAAGCTAATGCTACAAAGTTTGATTCAGCAATAGAAATGAAATTAAATAAAAGTACTGGATCATCACAACGAATAAGAGGTGCATTTTCTAAAGCAAGAAGAAGGCTTTCAGCATTATCTATGCCTGATAAGGAAGCTGAACATCCAGAAAAACCGTCAATAAAACCTCTCTCCGTTCCTACATGAATGAAAGAATAAATTAATGCTGCAAATATCACTAATAAAGATAAGTATTTTATTATGTTACCAGACTTAATTTTATTTTTATCTGATGTTCTTATGAAAACTAAAAATATTAGACTTAATAGAATCAAAATAAAGTATGGATAACGTTCGTTAATGCACATTTCGCAAGGTTGCATACCTAA
>Ga0208277_1001536_pt1 | contig 13409 bp, 6 predicted proteins | sample ETNtaG_5_FD_185782 | JGI IMG/M metagenome (GOLD analysis project Ga0208277, IMG submission 185782) | Marine microbial and viral communities from oxygen minimum zone, Eastern Pacific Ocean - ETNP201406SV205 (SPAdes) (version 2) | ecosystem: Environmental > Aquatic > Marine > Oceanic ...
GAGAAAGCGGTCTTAATAGATTATGGGGAAGTAGTGAACTTTATAAAAAACTACTCCGCGGTGTAACAGTTGATGATATTTTAAAATATTAATCTAATGAGCGAGTCTCTTACAATTACATCAATCTTTCTTTTAGGTTGTCTGCACGCACTTGAACCAGGGCACGGAAAAACATTTCTTTTAGCATATACCATTGGCGGAAAGTTAGATTTTCAAAAAATTACACTTTTAACTTTGAGCTTATTAATATCTCATTTTCTTGTTCTTAGTATTATTGCTATTATTTTCAATCTAATTTTAACAGAGGTCACTAGTTCATTTTTACATGAGTTTTCTCACTGGATTGCACCAGGAATAATAATCAGCTTTGGATCTTATATTGTTGTAAGGTCAATTTATAAAATGAGGCATATCCATTCAGATGATTGCGGTCATGATCATGGGAAGTTTCAGGACACAAAAATAGAAAACCCAATTACTGTAGGTTTACTAACGGGGATGTTGCCATGCGCCTCTTCTCTCGCTGTAGTCATGATGACAGGAATGACCCCCTCTATGATATCTATAATCCGCTTTATTTTGATTTATGTTTTAGGAATAGCACTAATACTATTTTTAATCGTTCTAACTTTTAATTTTACTAAAAATATAGTGGTGGAAAAGATCAGTACCTTAAAATTTAATATTAACCAAGAATTACTAAGTGGGTGCTTAATTCTTGCTGTAGGATTTATTTACTTAGCCTATAATTTTGTAGGCCACTCTCATTAGCAACCGTTTAGTGATTTTATTTTTTTAATAAAATCACTTTCATTGCATCAATATCATCAGATGAAGTTGGCTTAGCAAAATAAACACCAGACCCTAACTTTTCTCCATTAAAATTCTTTCCATCCCATAAAAGCTCTAACCTTCCTGATGAGGCATTGCTCCGTTCAATCATATTTACTTTTCTACCCAATATATCATATATATTCATTTTAAAATCCATCTGATCTTTCAAATCAAAGTCAAAAGATACCGTATTGAAAAATGGATTTGGATATGGTGATTTAAAAACTGATATCGGAGGTATCTCAAAATAGTTTTGAATAAAATCAAATATTTCAGCTCTAAATCTCGGTAGTTCAATCCATACATTATCCCCTGGGCAAGCTGTACTTCCAAAATAATCACGGTGCCCTAATAATAATGATGGGTTTTGTCCATATGTGTCTGAGACCCAAGAAAAAAGATCTACTATCGCTTGTCTACTTTCAGCTGTTATCTCTTGATCACATGATGATTCCGGTGGATGATAACAACCCAACAGACATACCCCGATGTTCCCTGTATTTGCACCGCCTACATGTGCCCCTATTACGGTTTCTGGGCGACCTTGGTATATATTACCAGCACGGTCAACAAGAAAATGATAACCGATATCATTCCAACCTCTACCATTTTGATGAAAGTCCTGGATCCAGTAAACCTGATTTTTACCCTCCTCAATATCATCAGCGCTGCAGCATGCAGCGTGGTGTAGTGTTAGTTTATCAAAATACGGGTGATAGCTGTAAGATCCTTTTGGATCTTCAGCTCCCCATTCTTGCCTGCTAATTATATTTGGCTTAGGAATAGCGCCTGAAGTCATTTCCATCCCCCTTGCTAGACCAGGGAGTTCAATGTCTATTGGAAAAATTATTATAGATTCTGGTTTTGTGAGTTTCTTTGATATAATTTTATATGAAAAAGCTATTGGAACGTTTCTTATATCCCTTAGAAACGTTGCAATTGTATTCCCATTATCTGGCTGAACAAATAAATCTCCATCAACTGCGTATGTATTGTTTTGTCCATCATTAACTGTAAATGTTACACTTTCAATTTCATCTCCAGCAATATTGATTGCAGCACCTTCAATATTTTGATCAAATATTGGCGAACTACCTTCAATAATAAAAAAGTCTAGACTGTCTCGAACAGTATGACCTGGATTTTTTTGAATTGTAATTCCAATATCATCAAGCTGAGAAAAAATAGCTTGAGGAATTACTAAGGATATTAAAACTATAGAAAATGCTCTATATATTATAGAGAAGTACAAAAGTATTTTTACCAATTAAAAATAATTTAGTAATTAAAACCGAGAGATACTCTTTGTACTATACCTAAAGGACCAAAATCAGCAGATGTATAATCAACTGTTAAATTATTTGAGGAATTCATGATAGGATATTTTACTCCAATGCCAAATGATAATCCTTCAATTGCATCCTTCTTGCCGATACCGGGGTAACCAGCTCTAAGTGAAAACATATTATTTATATTTGTTTCAACACCAATATTAATATATTCATAATTATCATTAGGGTGTACTGCATCAAAAGCAAAAAGCACATTTAATTTTTCTTTTTCAATAATATACCCGCCTAAGCCAACCCTAAAAAGTAATGGCAGTGGAAATGCATCAGTCTCATATTGAGCATTTACAAATTCGATATTACCTTGATTTATGGGATCAGGGTCTACACTTAAATTCATATCTCTTCCAGCTAGAGAGATATCATTACCAAAATTTGCTATGCTAGCACCTAAAATTATATTTTTAATCGGAGTATTATATTGCACACCAATATCAACACCAATTGTCTGACCAGAAGAATGCCATATACGCTGTCTTATATTCTTGATTGTAGCTCCAAGTGAAAGGTCATCCGTCAATTTTTTACCTACACTTAGCCCAATAGACATATCTTGGGAATTGAACTTCTCACCAGTCCCATTTGGATTTTCAACAGTTCTTACTAGATCATCTGGCGAAGTAAGCATCGTCAGAGATAAAGAAAAGACACCAACCCTTGGCCATTCAAAACCAAATGAACCAAAATTATAATCAGTTCCTGCGAGCCAACCATTATTCTCAAAGTAAGCTTGAATACCTTTTAAATTTGCTAATCCAGCAGGGTTCCAGAAACCACTAGATAGATCATTTGTGATTGCAACGTTCGCACCACCCATAGCAAAACCTCTAGCACCTGCACTGATTTTTAAAAATTGAGCAGCCGTTGTTCCTACTTTAGAAATGTCTTGGCTATTCTCCAATTGAGAAAAATTATATGATAGCGTGTATATTAAAATTGCTAAAACTATTTTATAAAATTTTATCATTTAATTATCGCAAATCTTCCTGTTGATTCATTACCATTCTCACTTTTCACATGGAAAATGTACATTCCAAATGAGACAGGAAAGTTATCTGATGTTGTAAGGTCCCAATACTTAATACCATCTTCAATTAAGCTATTGTGCTTCAGCGATTGAACTAACTCACCAGACATTGTATATATATCTATTGTACAATTTGAAGGTAAGTTCGCGAAATACACCCTCCTAGGTCCTCTGTCTAATGGATTTTGAAGATCAAGAGGTTCAATATTACTTGAAACGACATAAGGATTAGGCACTACATATATCTCATCCATATTATTCTTTTCTACGACATTATCTTCTTTTGATGAAGAAGTAGAAAAAGTAAAAATGTCATCAACAAATGTTCTTGTTGTAAATATAGAAAAAATATCCCCTCCAGCTGGCGCAATAGATGCATCGGTTGTATCAAATGTCAACTCCCAAGAAAAAGAGCTCATCGAAGAATCTTGAAGAATGATGATGCGCTCACCTGGATTCCAGACACTATCAAAAGGAGCAGTCTCAATTATAATAAACGGTAACTGCCTTTCGTCATATCCCCTGGTAGTTTCCCAAATTTCAAAATTAGCTTTAACATACTCAAACCCAGGACGATAATTATTGCTTACTGCTTCATCAAACCAACGTAATTCATAATCAGCTGGGTACCTGTTAGTTCCTAGATTATTGAAGGGCTTTACGGTTGGCTCCCAATTATTTGGACTATCTTGATTCCAACCTATTCTCCCTTCATCCAGCTCTAGAATCTGATTTTGTACAGTGAGGGTCATACCATCAAATATTGGATTACCTTCCTCTAATGCCAACTTGTTACTATTTTTAATTGGATAATAAATAAATTTAGCAATTATCTGTTCAGACTCACTTATTGCACCGTCAGCGTGTATTAATATCTGTCCATCAGTATCAAGTAAATCATAATCACTACCTTCATTTAGCAGAGTGCCATTAGAGCCAAAAAGTTCAAAAGTTAAGCTGTCGACATTTTGATAAGACAACTTGTGATAATTACCTGGACGAGCAACTAATGTATCTGAAACTTCTTTTTGATCTAATACGCTATAATTAAGTCCACCCTCTTCACTGAAAATTATTTGAAAACTATTCTGATCTTCAATTGCCGTATGATCAATGATATCAAGATTTATAAGACCAGTACCATTCCCTTGAATCTGAGTTGGTAAACTATCAGTAAAAGAAGAAGCGACATAACCAGCTGTCATAGTTCTTGGCACAACTGCTACTGTATTGACATCCAACAAGACCTCGCCAGTTTCTGGGTTAACAGTAATAGTCTTAGAACACTCCACTGGCGCTACCAATAGCTCAGCATCTCCGTGATCATATGAAACAACAGCATAATAATATTTTTGCCCATTGACCACATTATTTGAGTCAACAAAAACATGGCGCAGTCCTGTATTGTCACCAAGATTATAGCTTATTCCTCTTCCAGAATATGGAATAGTACTAAGGCCAGAATAATCATTTACAAGATCAAATTTAGCTGATGCACCATCTACAGTTTTTAGTGGTTCAAATAAAAATTTAGAGCCATTAGCATCAGTTATTGTTTGTTGATCTAAAAAAGAAGGATCAGTAGATCTGTATATCACATAACCCTCAAAATCAAATGTTTCTGTTATTGGGTCAAAACTTGATTCTGCGACATCATCCCAATAAAGTGTGACTTTTTGATCGCCTGGTACAGCAGTAACGTTTGGTTTTGCAGGAGGCTTAGCAAATTGATAATTTTTTTCATAAATATCTTGTGCAGTTACCGCATTTAAGGTCAGGTCATCATAATCCTGTCCAACTATTAATGCGATACTAAATCTCCTGGATTCTTGTTTTGGTAAATTGATTGGCCCTGAGCTATAGATGAATATATAATCACCTGCTTGAACAGAATTTGCAGAATCAAAAACACCAGGGGTTAAATAATTTTCAAAAATAAACTGGTCATTTGAAATTCTATTTTGGCTTGTAAATGGAGGAGATGCAAATCCTGTTAAGCCAACCATATCAGACTCATCTAAATCTGTCCAGTCAATATTTGGTTCACCTGGTTTCCTTAGATCAAATTGATCTCCAGGTGTTGGCAGGCCATCATCCTCACCCTCATCACCAGTATTTGGGACACCATCAATACCAATATCATGCTTCTCGACATTCCAATCACCATCTTCATCTATGCCATTGTCTTGCCTTTCATCAACCATACCATCGCCATCATTATCAATACCATCATACGGTTGCCCAGGACTTTCTAAAAATTTATATCCAAAATAGCCTGGAGGCCTTCCTGATACATCAGAAATACCATCAGCATCCCAGCAATAAACCATATTTAGATTTTGATCAAAGAAAGAAAGATCATCCTGCCAATTGGAAGGGCCTCCAACATGAGGATCACCCCACATTCCAAAAGTAACATTTTCGAGATCTTTATCACTCTTATTCGTGACTTTATATATCAAAAAGATAATATCTTCTGCAAGAGGGTTTGCCCATTGGTAGTACCTTGATTCAATCTCAATACCTAGTCCGCGCTTTGAAGAATCACTATTAAATGGATAGTACTGAAATTCTTTATTTGTTCTATCATCAACAACAAAAAATGATTCCAGGTCAGAATTTGAGGCGCCTTGTCTGAGCGCTCCTGGCCATACGTAATCTTTTAAATTAGAATTATACCAACCAAACGGCCAACTATCAGGTTTACCATCACCATCTCGGTCTAGATCATTACTCGTTGGAATATTCTCACTATTTGGATCCCCATAAGGCACTGTGAAATCATCATTAAAGGCCAGAGGCTCCCACCCATAAAATTCTAAGCCATCAGGAGAGACCTCCCCACCAAGCGAAGTAAGTCCATCACTGATCATATTAGCATACCAATTTGTATCACCGTTTACTATTTCATAAAATGCATCTTGATGATGGCCTGATTCAAGAGGAACTTTTGCGCAAATAAAAGGACCAAACTCATATCCATAACCAAGTGTCTCCCAAACAATATCAGTAACTCTATTACCAGGACTACTGATAGAACCATAATTCCAAATTTCAGTAGTTATTTTATTACCATTTAAAATTGCTTTCTGTCTTGGTAAGATCTGTTCATCCGCTGTTTCTGCTTTTCTAGAAGCACTAAGCCTATCTCTCCATCTGTAGTATCTATCATGATCCCGCTGTGTCCAATTTTTTTTAGGGCCCTCTATGTACCACTCTACATCTTTGCCAAATGGCCATTGACCAAATAAACTTGAAGATATCAGGCTAATACAAAAAATGAAGACGATAATTATTCTTTTCATTTTATTATAAATCCAGACTTAATCCTAATTTGAAGGACCTTGGTGAAGAATAATAATTTGGCCTTGTAACATAATCTTCCCAAGTATGAAGACCTGGCATACCATAGTTTTCAATTAATTGTTCAGACTCTTGATTACTTCGATACTCATAGGTGTATTTAGCAGTTCCTGTATCATCAAAAACATAACGCTCATTTCGTAAATCAAATAAATTATATACCCTGATAAACAATCCAACCCTATAACCACGAACCGAAACTCTAGTCTCTAATTTCGCATCAACATTTTTCTGAATTGGTTTTCTGCCACTATTTGGTTTTGGAACAAAATTTGCATTTGGTATTGATGGTGTATAGGGCCACCCTGTTGATATTTTCCCAATTAAACCGAGTGTTGTCTTAGAAGGATCACCAACTATTAACGTTGTATTTAATAGATGAGATTGATCCCATGATAATGGTACAATCAATTTTTCCTCTTCAATACCACTTAAAGCACTAAAGTAAAAAGCTCCAGAATTAACAGAATTCCCCTCAGATTTTTGATATGTATAATCAACCCAAAGACTAGTTCTAGAAACCGGGTCATACCTTTTTGTAAGCGAAAGAGTTAGGCCTCTAGCACTACCATAATCTTTATTTAAATAGATTGAATAATTAGAAGGACCATAATTTGGACTATTATAACGGATACTTTGTAAAGCTAATAATTCTCTTATATCCTTATAAAATAAATTGATGTCCATCCCAATCAAATTACCAAACTGCTGTTGAAAACCAAATTCATAGAGCACAGTCTTCTCTGGTTTTAGATCAGGATTACCGACAGTTGGTGATAAGCCTGCGCCAAAATAACTCTCGCGATATAAATTTCTTAATGTAGGCATCTGATAAAAATGTCCATAGGAGAAATGAAATATTCCTTTATCCGTTATTGGCAAAGAAACTCCAACTCGAGGCGATACCATTGTTTTTGTTTTTGCCTCTTTCTCTTCCGCTTCAGGATATAAAAGGTTAGCTATGGTAGAATCATTTGGGATAAAAGCATCATATCGAACCCCGATGTTCATTATCATAGAACTGTATTCCATTTTATCTTGGATATATGCCGAATATTGGGCTGCATCCTTATCATAAAATATATGGTAAGGAGATCTATTTTCCTTAAGTACTGTAGGTTCATCATAATTTTGATCGTACAGAACCTGAAGGTTCCTCTCAACTAAGTTATCATTTCTGAAACTAAACCCGGTTTTGATTTCATGGTTAGAACTAATTTGACTAGTAAAATCAAACTTCCCGCCAACAGATTTTGATTCTCTATAAGTATGTCCCATTTGAGTCCCCCCAAACAAAAAGGTAGCAGAAGTAGGCTCAGTATTGATATAGTCAGTATTTACATATCTCGTATCTAGAGTATCTGCATATAGATAATTTTTATAATCTGTATCACTAAAGAAAATATTTCCTTCGTAAAAACTTTTTGCTGATAGAGAGTGGTTAATCTGTAATGAATGGTTATTATTTTCTGTATACCCAGTTGCTATTCCATCTGGATTATATTTATATGTATGTGAATAACTCTTACTTTGAGATTTAGACATTATTGATTGAGCAGAAATTTTTATTCTAGGTGAAAGTCTTAATGTGAATTTTGAAAGAAAATTATTGCTCTCACTTGGATTCATGGGTACATAACTACTATCGCCTGACATTTGTATATACCAATTCCCACTTGGTGGAAAATACGCAAAATCACCAGGGTTATGCTCTCTAACACCATATAAATATCCATCACTCTGGTTCGTTCTGGCAGATATATTAAACGTTAGTTTATCTCCTAAACTAGGAATAACAGGACCAGACATGAATACATCCATCGTACGATTGGCAGTTAGAGACTGGTTTGATATATTAGGAAATATATCATCCTCATTCGAATTATAATCTCCTGTGTAGTAAGAAAAACTACCATCATAGTTTTTTCCACCGTCCTTTACTTTTACATTTACAACTCCGCTCATGGCATTGCCATATTCAGCATTAAACGCGCCACTCACAAGCTTCATTTCTTCTAATGCCTTGTTGCTTAAACCGACAGCTAATGAATTTGTAAAAAAGGGGTTAGATACAGATACTCCTCCAATATAATATCCGACCTCATTACTTCTTCCGCCTCGAACATGAAGCGCACCACTAGCACTTTGATTCACACCTGCATGTGTAGCTAAAACTCCAAGAAAAGACTCAACAGGCATGTCTTCAATTTCTTTTGCTGTAGTGACCCTTTGAGATGCTGTTAGATCTTTCTGAACTAGAGGCCTTTCTGCAAGTACCGTAACCTCCTGCCCTTCTACAACTGACTCATCCAAACCAATGTTAATCTCAGTGGTCTGAGATGTGGTAATCCTAATATTTTTGATGATTACTGGTGCAAATCCTATAGCATCAGCGCGTACAGAATAAGTACCAGGTGGAATATTTAAAACAACAAACTTCCCCTGTTCATCTGAAGCTGCGCCTAAATAAGTATCAACAAGTATTATGTTCACACCGACAGCTGGGGAATTATCAGATTTTTGGACTATGGTTCCAACTAGTTTTCCATTAGAACCATAAATAAAAACTGTAAAAAATAAAACCGCTATTAATTTTTTCATTTTTATCACTAAAAGTATAAGGGAGGGCAAAGCCCTCCCTTATACGATTTAATCAAACGATTAGCTTATTTACTTAAGTAAGGTCATACTTTTGACCTTCTTCATACCTGCCCATTCAAGACTGTAAAAATACATTCCTGTAGACACGGTTAAGCCATTTTTATTCTTACCATTCCATGTAACTTTATGTGTACCTGCTGAAACCAGCTCATTATTGATCAAAGTATTTACTAATTGACCATTAACGTTGTAGATCTTTACAGATACTTTACGATCAATTGGTACTGTGTACTGGATCGTAGTATTTGGGTTAAATGGATTTGGATAGTTTTGTTCTAAACGATATTCCTCTGGAGCAATAAACGTAATCGGATCATCCGTTGCTAACTGCTCTGAACCATTTTCTATTAAAACAAAGCTCCAAGCTTTCTCATTCTCCACTTTAGTTAGTGTAGTGTCATACTTTGAATCAGTAGCATTCCAAGTATAAGCAGTATGAGTAAGCGAATCTCTAACGTTTTGAAAGGATAGTAAGATTTCTTTCTTATTATCGCCATCAAAGTCTAGAAGTTCATCACCCCAATGAGTTAGGACTCTTGAAGGGAAACCCCATCTGAAAGTATGATCTACTGTAACATCACCATTCTCATCAGTTGTTGTTTTGGTTTCTGTTACATCAAGCTCTCCCCAGTAGATGACCTTTTCTAGGTAACTTGAACCAGAAGATGGGTCAGGACCAATATACTCTAGAGCGGTAACGTTTGGTCTACTTCTACTTGAGAAGATGTATGGGTTATCATGCCCATCATAACCATTACCGATATCTCCAGAGAAAGTACCAGCATTACCAATCCTATGCACATTGTCTGGACCAATGGTTGTTACGTCTTCGCCAGCATCATAATCTACAACGTAGATATCTCCAGCATTAACGCCCCATGATCCGCCATAGTCAGCATAATAAACCTCATGATTTCCATCTCCGTCAACATCAGAAGCAAAACCTCCGAAAAGAGAGAATTCATCACTAGGATAAGTAGGCTGATAATAGCTACCTGCTGCACCAGAATCCGCAATTACATACGTATCAGGTCCTGTAGAACTAAAGTTATAAAGGTTAAAGTAATTCCAATGGTGGTTAACCACTTCATAATTACCATCACCATTTAAATCAGCGGGTAATGCATGGTAAGGACTTCCACCACCATAGGTGTTACTGTTAGTTTGGAATTCAGTATTCCAAGTTTCAAGACCACCTCCAGAATTATGAACCAGATCGTCTCCAGCTTGTAGAGAAACAACCAGAGCACCTCTAGGACTTCCTCTTCTTATAGCTGTGATTAACTCTTGCTGTCCATCACCATCTATGTCGAACAGAGTAATCCTCTCATGGTCTCCTCTAAAAGCAGCACCATCATCACCACAACAAATAGCAACCTCAACAGCACATATAGCTGAAGGCTGTTCGCCATAGTTATCACTGCCCATTACTCCATCCCACTCGTAGATATGATAACCTTCTGCTTCCGTATTACTTGAAGGGAAGACAATCTCATGTTTACCATCACCATCTAGATCACCAACTCCAACAGTCCTTGGATTGTAAGAGTGATTTCTAGACTCAACTACAGGAGATGCCCAAACAACGTCAAACGCGTTGTTTGCCATGTCCATCTCATAAACAACAACACGGCCGCCAACATAATCAGTGATGATTACCTCATGCTTGCCGTCCATATCCATATCCATTCCAGCGATAGAAGCTCTTGCACCTGTAGGATCATTACCTAAAGTAGCAGATGCTTTACCAATTCCTGCAATAGACCAGTTTGGAGCTAAATGATAAGACTCATTGCCTCCAGCAACATCCCATGAAAATGAGGTATGCTCAAGAACAATAATCTGCGGCTGAGTTGATTCTGTTGAAAACAGATTTGCAATTACAACCTCATGACTACCATCTCCATCTAAATCTGTTTCAGATATATCGAGTGGATAATAACGATCTAATGGTTCGCCTTTACTAGATAGTATTGTGGTGCTCATATAGTCAGTTGGGTCTTTAGGATTATTTCCTACAAATTCAATCCAAACAACACCTTCATCGGTACCTGTACCAACTATGAAGTCTGGTTTTGAATCTCCATCAATATTGCCCATATCACCACCGCGAGATCTATTTCCAAAAGTTAACACTTCTGTAAAATCACCTGCGCTAGCATCAGCAATACCATTCCCGACAACCGGACTCATTGTTAACTCATCTAGATAGATCACACCAGTTCCGGCTCCACTAACATACATGACACCAACTTGAACAATCGCTGCGTTGGCTGGCACATTAGCAAATATCTCCATAGCGTTCCAACCCATACTTAGAGCACTGACATCTACAGATTCAGAATCCATTCCAATCCAAGAATATCCAGTTCCAAAGTATTTTGCAAAAAGAACCGCACTACCTGTGGTAGCTGAAAGGCCTGGATGAACATGCGCAGTAGCGATAAACTGAGTTCCCCCAGCAATAGCATTAGCACCAGTATATTCAAAATATGCATTATTTTCAGCTGCAGAAGCCGCAAGTTCAGGTATAGCAACAGCATTAACACCACCTGAGGCAGCAAAGGAAATTAGAGTAGTATCATACACAACCGAATCAGCTCCACTGATATCCGTATAGGTTGTTGTATCTATGCTAAACAACAATGTATCACCAGTGACAATTATAGATGAACCACCATCACCTGGATAAAAACCCCAGCCAGTAGTTCCATCTTCAGCGCCACCATTGGTAATAGCATTTGGAGCAATACTATCGAGAGATGTATTCTCATAGTAATATAATTTTCCATTTGTCATTGGAAACCAAGCATCCATATCATAGTCACCATCCACATCTTTAAATGCAAAACCATGACGATTAAAAGACCCTGGATCTCCATCACCAAAAAGACCGTTCAAGTCAACTTGCATTTCATATGTATCAGGACCAGTAGCTTCAAAAACAGCAAAACTAAAATTGTCCCAGGTATTTACCCATATCTCATGATGACCATCATTATCGGTATCTGCAATATCAACATCATAGACACCTCCACCACCAGTATAATCACCATTCATATATTCATTTGTAAAACTAGCCAAGTTATCAAGAGCATCACCTGTTAGAGCATCAATAGACACTCTTCTGCCACCACGATCGATAGTAACAAGCTCGTGCTTTCCATCATTATCTACATCTGCAATAGAATACCCTGCAGCACGGAAATTATCTGCAGTTGTAAGTCCATAACGTAGCAAATGAGTAGCTGTAGCTGGGAAAACTCCATTTTCTTGTTCAAAAATATAAGTACCCCAAGTGTCATCATTAGCGCCAGCTGCTGGTGGAACACCAAAATAAATCTCATGGTTTCCATCACCATCAATATCACCATGATTCATCCCTGGCAAACTATTACCTGGGTCTGGTGATACAAAATGCCAGACATAGCTATATCCACCATTGCCATCTGCTTCATACAGATAAACACCAACTTTACCTGGATCTGGACCCCCAGGTGGTAGTGTTTCATCAATGGTAAATAAAATTTCCGCGTTGCCGTCAGCATCGAAATCCATACCTGCCATTACACTCTGTGCACCTAGGACTGAGAAATCACTGAAATTGGCGTCTCCATGAAACATCATTTTATTTGCCACAGTGAAATCAGCTCCTGGATGATAATCCTCAGCAATGACCGCTGAAACGAGCAGGGTGGAAAGAAATAGTATTAACATTTTTTTCATACTTGTTCTCCCTTTGTTTAGGTTAAGCTTAAATAATTCAGTATCAATGTTTAGTTCAAACAATTAATATTACCAGCAAGTGGTCAGTCAAATATTTAAAGCACAATCAAATATAATTTTAATTTTTAGAAGTTTCCTAGATATAAAATTAAAAAAAAACAAATTTTCTGATTTTTTTTGGAAACTTTAAAATATTAAACAACTCTAATGTTTAAAATTATTTTTTAAGAATTACTTTAATAATTAAATAAAATTCTTTAAAAAATCTAATACATTAAAAATATAAATCTATATATCTAGGTCAGTGCCTATAATTATTTGTCGCCCAAGCGCTGGCTCGGTAATTGATCTAGAAATATCTGTATGATTATTCAGATTTCGGATGTCTAAATAGAAGGAAACATTATTTGTAAGCGAGTAATTTAATCTAAGCCTAGCATTGTAATAAG
>Ga0208277_1001538_pt1 | contig 13404 bp, 16 predicted proteins | sample ETNtaG_5_FD_185782 | JGI IMG/M metagenome (GOLD analysis project Ga0208277, IMG submission 185782) | Marine microbial and viral communities from oxygen minimum zone, Eastern Pacific Ocean - ETNP201406SV205 (SPAdes) (version 2) | ecosystem: Environmental > Aquatic > Marine > Oceanic ...
ATGGATGCATCTAGAGGCTTTAGTGCATCTGAATGGCTTAATAGAGCATCTGAAATGGAGATAAACGAAATTTTATATAAATTTGGAGAAGAGAAAGCATCAAGGAAAATAGCAAGCGCAATAATTAAATCAAGAGAAATAACAAAAATAAGTGTGGTATAGAAAAATGGCATAAGAAAACTAGTTTCAGCGCCTTTAAGTGAATTAATAAAGCAAAACTGGCCTGTTAACATAAATATCCCAATTGTCACTAGAATACTTAATTCTAAGAAACCAGGTAACACAAAGAAAAATGGAACCACAAGTGTACCAATGCACATTGCAAAGAAATTGTTCAAAATCAGAATAGTAAAAACCGAATCCCTTCCAGATAATATCTTTATGCAGATAATTTCTAAGCCCATTATCAGAGCTCCAAAAAGGCAAAGCAATGCAACGGGATCAACACTTAAATCCAAAGATGGCCGTAATAATAAAAGGCCACCGGAGAAAGAAATTAATGCGGCTCCCCATCTAATTAAACCTACTTTCTCTTTAAATATTAATACGGCAAAAATCATAGCAAAAATAGGATTAAGAAAAGTCAAAGCAGTGGCATCACTTACAGGTATATATAAAATGGAAGTAAATAAAATTGACACCCCTAGCCAACCAAAAATAGAGCGAAGAAGATGTAATTTTACGTTTGAAAATTTTACTTTGGGCTTAAAAATATACCAGAAAGAAACTAACAAAATAAATGAAAAGAGAAATCTAGCGTGAGCGATCTGGAGAGGATGTACTCCCTCACCAAAAACATTAGTTCCTATACTTTTCGTCAATATCGCAGCGCAAGCAAAGCAAAAAGAAGCCCCCAGCATTAGAAATATTGAAGATGGATTTGCCATAACTGTAATTACCAAAATCAGATTGCAGAATGATTGTTTTTGTTAAAAAGAAAATTTCTTGTCTTGATAAATCTATTAAGATTCGATTTTATCGTCTAATCCGAAGAAATTTTACTTTAATTTGACCTATATTGGAATGCAAAATAAAATAACTTTGAGATATACAGATTGGATCACAAAATTCAGTACACTTATAGAAATCTTGAAAATGAAATTGCGCTCATATTAGAAGCTAAAGTATCTGAAGATTGGAGATGCAATATTTGGCACGTACGTGGAAGTGAACGGGATCTAATTATTGACACAGGTCTTGGCCTATGGCCAATTACTAAAGATATTTTCCAAATTTCTGAAAGACCTGTAATTGCCTTATGTACGCACAGTCATCATGATCATGCTGGAGGCTTAAACCAGTTTGAAACGAAAGCAGGACATCCAGCAGAGAAAAATATCTTTGCCAACCCCACAAGGCAATCAACAGTTGCAAACCTAATAAAGCCGGAACACCTTATAGAAAAGCCATATGAAGCTTTTGACATCGAGAAATGGTGCATGAATCCGGCACCAATAACAAATTTAGTCCAAGAAGGAGATGTAATTGATCTAGGCAATAGAAATTTAAAAGTACTCCACTTCCCGGGACATTCTCCTGGATCTATCGGACTTTGGGAAGAAAAAACTGGAATAATGTTTACCGGAGATACTCTTTATGATGGAGTTCTCTATGATCATTTATATCATTCTGTACCAGAAATATTCAAAGAAAGCCTTTTTCGGCTTAGGGAGTTTCCGATTGATAGAATTCATGCTGGACATGGTTCAAGTTTTGGAAAAGAAAAAATGAATATAATAATAGATGAATATATGAGTGGAAAACGAAGTATGTTGTGCCCTAGCCAGGGATAAAACTGATCCTAACGCAAGAAAAAAAATTAATTATATAAAAGTTTATGTTAAGTATTGACATTCATTACTGTTTTAGTAAGGTATTACCTGAGTATTGTACTCAGATATCTAAACCTACTTTCCGGCTGCCGCTTAAAGTGGCAGTCGGATATCAATCTTAAGAAAATAATTCCTGCAAATAACATAGCCCATACCTCTGCGTTTCGTAAATTTATTGAATATAAATCTGAAATATATGTATTTAATATAGGGAATTGTATTTTCCTATTTTTTGCTTAAAGTTTTTTTAGCTTTGCTACTTATTAATAAAACACTTTTTTATAGTACTGGCAGGCAATAAGCCTTCCTTTAAAATTTTTGCTATATGAGGATAAAGAAATGTCTAATAAAGGTTACTTCTTAATTGCTGATATTAGTGGTTACACAGAGTTTGTAAAACTTCACAACATGCAAAAAAAACCTCTCTTTGGAAAAATTATTGCGAAAAATTTTGAAAATCACGCCTCAGTAATAATCTCAGATCTTCTTGAATCCGTAATTGATGCTATTGAACCAGTAATGAAATTAAATAAGCTAGAAGGTGATGCAGCTTTTTTTTACACTCACGAAACAGAAGCTAAATATCAATCAGACGATATAATTAAAGTGATGGAAAAGGCAAATCAGGCTTTCTACAAAAAGGCGTCCGAGTTAGTTTTTGTCCAAGCTTGCGGATGTGAGCCATGCTCTCAATCAAAGAATCTTAAGCTAAAGATAGTTGCCCATCGTGGAAATTTTATTATCCAGAATATTCGTAATTTTGAAGAGATATCAGGGGAAGCTATAATACTTACTCACCGGTTATTAAAGAATAATTTAACTAGTAATGAGTATTGGTTGGTTACCAAAGAATTTTCTAAGAACCTTAGCAAAGAACAAAAGAGAAGGTTTTCTACCTCTTCTCACACCTTGGAAAATTTTGGAAATTTGAAATTGGATCACATTAAATTTAATACTGGAGATCCAGTTAATGAGGAAATAACTCGAAGATCAAGGGTGATTAATTGGCTTTCACAAGCTTCCTATTTCGCAAAATCTACAATGAGGCGCTCGGCTAGACGCAGTTAAGGGCTTAATTTTAACTTAAGACTATACCAATTCATTGAGCCAACCAAATAGCTCCAATGCAAATAAAACGACATGTTTTGACGGAAATAAACTTCCTAATAACGACACTATAGAGGACGCAAAACTAATAGACCGAATCAAATTTATAAATAATTCTCATTTCTGGTTTAAATTTATTTTTGGCTAAAAAATGCAAAACGATAATCGCCTTGGAATCATATTGATAATTATAGGGATGTCTTTCTTTGCCGTACAGGACATTCTAATTAAGAGCATGGCTCCCGAGGCTTCTCTAATGCAAATTTTGTTTTTTCGGGGCCTGATTGGAACATTGCTCTTAACCATATTTTTTTATTTTACTGGCAGGAAAATTAATTTTTCTTCGACATTTCCTTTCATTGCAATTCTTAGAGGCTTTCTATTTTTTCTAGGCTTTACATCCTATTATATTTCGTTGACCCTAATTCCATTAGCAGAAGCAACTAGTCTTTTTTTCATATCACCTTTTTTTATGACAATTTTTTCTAAATTTATTTTAAAAAATGATGTAGGCCTATATAGAATTTCCGCCATATTCGTTGGATTTCTAGGAATATTACTCATTATTAAGCCAAACTTTTCTGAATTTAACTGGGCAATGATACTGCCAATCTTCTGTGCTGCCACGTATTCCTTATCTATGATACTTGCAAAATTAACAAGCCATTCAGATAGTTCATTTCAACAAACTACTCATATTTATGTAAGCAACTTTATTTTTGCAGCCACAACCTCGCTCATAGCTATTAATTTTTTTCCAAATGTTGAAGGAAATTCGGGTATTGCCTTTTTAGTTAGACCTTTTGATTTTACTAATTATTTATTTTTAACATACATCGTTATAATATCTGTCTTTGGAACTATTGGAATTCTTTGTCTGATTATGGCTTATAGGATCGGATCGCCTGCCGCCAACTCACCTTGCGAATATATCTTTTTAATTTACGCCCTATTAATTGGATATTTTTTATTTAATGAAATACCCGACATGCTTTCACTCTTCGGAATGCTACTTATCACTTTAAGTGGAATCTATATTTTTATCCGTGAAGGGGTAAAAAAATCAGAAATAGCCACCGAAACAAGATTAAGATAAATTTAAATCTTATACCTAAAATTTAGCCATCTAACACTCATGCATATTAAGTAACTCAAACAGATTTTTTAAAATCAAAACCACCAAAACCTCAAATTATTATTGCTTTTTAATACCATTAAATATTCTAGGACCCTCGATTAATTTGATTTTGGTATCTCCCATAATTTCAGTTAATTCATCTCTCATGATACTCATGATTTTATCAGCTTCTATTTTTGAGTTAAATCGCGAGACAACAAAACCAGAATTAGAAGATGTCTTAAATATTTCTCCGCTAATTTGACCTGCCTCTATGTTTCTCGGAAGCATCTTATGCTCTAAAAATGATATAAACATATCAAACTTGATATCTGAAGTAGAGGAAAACTCTGCTACCCTTACATACATCTGGAAACCACCTTAAATAATTTAAAACTTAACTTTAGACTCTGCCTTCTAAGTAGAGAGCAAGTCAACATTTATCACCTTTCAATTACTAAAGAGTAAATTCTGGAAAGCCAAATCCCAATTTTTACTAATACTTGATCGCCCTCCAATTGCCTATTAGGACGATAAAATCAACTTTAAAGCATTTAACCAGTATCAGGGAAAAAATTATAAAGAATGGAACAGACTGACCATGATCTGTGCGGACCTATTTAGCGGCCAACCTAAAATTATCTGTGCAAGAAAGATACCAACCTAGACTAATCTATATCCCATTTAAAATCATTTAACTTTAGCAGAAAAAAGAAAATAAATGACAACTGAAATAACTGAATAAAGCGTAATTACTAATTGACTTTTAAATAAACTAATTTAAAAGTTCACAATCAATACCAAAAAAATAAAAAGGGGCAATTATGGACCAACAAATTCGCGCATCACTCCAAAGCAGTACCTTTTACAGCTTCTTAATAATTATGTGCATTACAACTGTCAGCCAATTAACCACTATGATGGCAATATTATTTGCTGATATTTCAGGAAAAGAGTTACTCATTGCAGCAACTGTTTTTGCCTCAGGCTTTTTTGGAGCCTTTGGAATCATTAGAACAATGACCAACCTAAGCTTGCTAATGAACGAATTAGATCAGAAAACTTCCTCAACAAATTGGGGGAAGGAAATGCAAGCTATACCTATTTCAGTTTTGAGATTTGTTTTTGCAGCTGTATTTGTTATCGTTGCATTAATACAGATAATAACAATTTACAGTTAATTAACTGCTGGTCACCCTTAGCTGGGTGACCATTTTCTTTTCACCTAAAACTCAGCTAACTGTTCGAAAAGTTATTTCATTATATTACGTTCATTATTAGCTTAACACTTTGGATGATTGAGATAACAATACTGATACGGCAAAGCAAACTGAGCATCCCTATAACCTTTATCTGCAGCCAGCTTCCACCAAACTTGTGCTAAGTCCGTATGTATTGGCACTCCATAACCATTCCAGTACATATTTCCTATCATATATTGTGCATAGGTGTTTTTATTAATTGCTGCTTTTTGATACCAGGCAAAAGCTGTTTCATAATCTTGTTCCGCCCCCCATCCATTAAAATATAACCCCGCTATATCAGCTTGCGCATAAGAAAATCCATCTTTCGCCATTGGCAACCAAATATTATAAGCGGATCGATAATCTTTCGCTGCATATGCATCTAAGCCCTTCAAATATTTCAATTGAATCTTATTCAAACTATCCTGCCAATAAACTTCCACTTTAGAGCGCTTTAAATCTTCTGCACTTAATAAATTTTCATTTACCTCAAAAACTGAAGTAAACAAGAATAAAAAAATGCCAAAAACTACCGCTCTATAATATTCTTTCACTTACAAAGCTTTTGAATAAATATTCACTAGGATCACACCTATAACTATTAAAGCCAAACCTAAGACTGCCTGCCACTGAAGAGATTGTCCAAAAAATAAAAAACTAGCTAAAGTTATTAGAAGTACGCCTAGACCAGCCCAACAGGCATAAACAATAGCTATCGGTATCTCTCTCATTGGAAAAGTCAGGAGATAAAAGGAAGCGGAGTAGGCAATGAGCAACCCTAAAACAGGTATAACCTTTGTAAAATTATTGGTTAGCGGTAACAGCATGGTGCCAATTACCTCACATAAAATTGCTCCAGCCAAAAATAGATAGTTCATATTATTCCTTAAGAAGACGCAATTTTCTTTTTATTTCAGTTTCTAGCACATTCAAAAAATTTGACTTATCTCGGTTAGAAAATTCTTTCCCTCGCCCTTTGTAAAAGGGATCTGCACTTCTCATTTCAGTCATTAAATTTCGATTTGCCAATACTGATCCAATATTTGAATGATCTAATTTTGTTCCATCTGGCTTAATAACTGTAGCTCCATTTTTTATACATTTGTCAGCAAGAGGAATATCGCTGGTGATGACAAGATCATTTTGATCAGCTCTTTCGGCAATCCAATCGTCTGCGACATCAAGACCGTCAGCAACAATCTGAAGAGATACCAGAGAATGAGGGTGCGGTCGAATTCCTCCATTCGAGACTACGAGAACCTGAGTAGCATTTCTTATTGCAACTTTATAAACCTGTTCTTTTACCGGGCAGGCATCAGCATCTATATAAATCTTACTCATGTATTTTTGCCTTTAACTTTACTATTAATTGTCTAAAAAACTATAGAGACACGGTTTGAAATTTTGCTGGATTTGTAATTTCGATTAGCTCTAAATCCTCAGAGTGTTCTATTTCTCGATGATGAATTCCGGGAGGTTGATAAACACTGTCTCCTTTATTAAAAGTAAAAATACCCTCCCCCTTATATTCAAATTTTACCCAACCCTCTAAAATATAAACCATTTGGAATTTAAGTTGATGATAATGCCAATCCCCTTTTGGATGTTCTCCTGGGATAGCTTTAATTACGTTAGCCCCAAAATCACCTGATGTTGCTTCACCTATTCCAAGACTTCTATACTTAAAGAATCCTCGCAATCCAGAATCAAAATTGCTACCTTTAGCTCTAGATATTGTAAATTTCATTTGATACCCCTTTTATAGAAAACTTAAAATTTAATTAATAAAGAATAACTTTTACTGACACAAGAAAAGTGGCGATTAATAAAGGACCCTATTTTTATCTTAGAAGAAATTTTATATATCTTTCTATAATTAATCTACAATTTACAATTAAGAGATAATAATGCCGAAAACACTAACTAGCCCCCCAAAAAGAGAATTCCAGAGCTTCCATGACTTTCCAATAGTAAATGATTTGGATAACTTTGAAGCTGACATAGCTATTATCGGAATCCCGTTTGGTGACCCTTACTCTATGGGAGAGGCCAGCAATGACCAATCTAATGCCCCTACGCATATAAGAAGATTTTGTGAGCGTGCTTTAAGAGGGCTAGATAGATTTGATTTTGATATCGGCGGCAAACTGCTAAATGATCAAGATATTAAAGTAGTAGATTGTGGCGATGTAATCGGAGAGGCAAAAGATGTATCTGGAAACCATCTCCGCTCTGAGCAAGCTGTAAGAAAAATCTTAAATGCAGGTGCTTTACCTATTATTCTAGGTGGAGATCATGCAATTCCAATACCTGTATTTAGAGCTCTCGAAAATCACGGACCAATCACATTAATTCAGGTCGATGCACATATTGATTGGAGAGATACTTTCCATGGAGTTACCCAAGGTCTTTCAAGTGTAATAAGGAGGGCATCGGAAATGAATCACATTAATGAAATATATCAAATCGGACTTAGATCTGCTGGAAGTGCACGGCCAGAAGAGGTTGAAGCTGCGTTAAATTATGGAGCAAATCTTATTTCTGATATTGAACTTCAAGATGTTGGTATGCAGGAAATTTTGGATAGAATTCCGGATAAGCAAAACTACTACCTTACTATAGATGCAGACGGTGTAGACCCAACAATCATGCCTGCTGTCGCTGGACCAGCACCAGGCGGAGTGAATTATTCTCAAATGAGAAAATTGATCCAAGGTCTTGTTAAGAAGGGTAAGGTTTTAGGAATGGATATAGTTGAGATAACCCCCAGTAAGGACATAAATGGCATTACAGCCATTACAGCCGGCAGATTCATATGTAATTTGATAGGTAGTGCGGTAAGAGCTGGATATTTTAATAAACAATAGTATTTTAATAATAACTCAAATGCAGCATAAGAAATCGTCATGACCAAAGTTCTAAAATAGCTATGAAAAGATACTTATTACTATTCGTTTTTATTGCTTTTCCAGCCTTAGCTGAGTCAGAAATAAATGGAACTGACAGCACTTTGATACTAAGCGGGAAAAAAGCAATCACCTCTTTTCTTAGAGATAATGAAGTAATTATGGGAGCGCCCAAATGGTCTTATCAAGTCGCAGGAACTCATCACCCATGGGCCTTAATTATAAAATCTGAAAAAGGAATTTATAATTGTTATCTTACTTTTGAAAAAACTTCACTAAAAGATATGACCTGTGATCTTTATTTATATATGGATTAGCTATAGCGGTCATATATATAGAATTAATTGCAGCACTTAGGATTTTCGTTAAGTTAGCCAGAAGAATTAACTTAGGCTTTATTTTTATAATTATAGAACGATAGTAAAAATGCTATTGCGCACAAAAGATTTACTAATATAAGGCAAACAAGAAAGCTTTCATCACCGCCCAAGCTTATTACAATAGCCCCCACAATACCTCCCGACGACATTTGCATAGCGCCCGCAACACCAGTTGCAGTTCCTGAATTGCTACCTGTAGCGGACACACCGCCAATAATACAATTAGCAACAGTAAACCCATTTCCAAGACCAAATACTATAATAGGCAATGATATATACAAAGGATTTAAAAAACTATTCAAATGCATGAAAAGTATTGAAAGATAAGACATAAAAGAAAGCAGACAACCAATGATAATTAATTTTTCAATTCCGAAAACTGCTGCATAATATTTGTTTAAAATATTGCCAGCAAAGTAACCTAAGCCTGTAAAAGAAAGCCAAAAGCCAAATTCCAATGGAGAAACTCCTAGTCTTGCAAATTCATAAGGCATAAATCCAAATGATGAAAAGAAAATTCCCACTAGAATAGAACTAATAAATGTAAGAATTAAAAACTTAGAATTCTTTAATACCATTAAATAAGAATTAGAAATTTTCTCAAAATTCAATCTTTTTATTTTATCTATCTTTGTTTCAGGAATTTGGATCAAAGCACAGATAAAGATTATAAAGCCAAATAGAACAAAAATGTACATTGTTCCAACCCAACCAATAGTTTCAGCAATAAAGCCACCTAAAATTAAGGAAATTAGAGGAAAAATAACCATAATGGCAGTCACTAATGATAATTTTTCGGCAGCCTCAGTCTTTTCAAAACTATCTGTAATTATTACACGAGCCATTGACATACACGCGGCAGCGCCCAATCCTTGTATTACCCTTAAAAATAATAAAGAAAGAATATTGGGTGAAAAAATTGAAATTATACTTGAAGCAGCAAATAAAAATCCACCCATAAGCAGGATCGGCCTCCTGCCATATCTGTCGGATAATGTACCAAAAATTAATTGTCCCAACCCAGCAGCGAGCATATAGTATGTTAATACTAATTGGACAGTTTCAGCTGAAACATTAAAATCATTTTTTATAATTAAAATTGACGGAGTGATAAGACCCATCCCAACCACAACGGAAGCATTAGCAAGGGCCAGGATATATATTATAAAATTATTATCTTTCAAAACCTTTTAGCCTTTCTTTTTTTTGCTCCATTCTTCCTTTTATATTTAATAGAATTTTTTCTAATATCTTTACTGTCTTTTGATTGCTTTGAAGAGTTATTTACCTTGGCATTATTCTTTTCTGAAGACTTACTTTCCCTAAGATTAGTACTTTTAAAAGGTGTTCCATCAGACTTAAATGCAGGAATATTTGATTTGATTAATTTCTCAATTGCTCGCAGGTATTTAAGTTCTGAACTTGAGCAAAATGAAATAGCATCACCAGAAGCTCCAGCACGTGCAGTTCGTCCTATTCTATGCACATAGCTTTCAGGACTTTCAGGTAAATCAAAATTGACCACTAACTTTACACCTGGAACATCAATCCCTCTAGCTGCAATATCTGTTGCGATAAGAGCTGGGCAAGATCCATTTTTAAAATTTGATAACGCCTTTTGTCTTTGGTTTTGTGATTTATTTCCATGAATGGTGTCTATATTAACACCTTCTTTTGATAAATTCTTAACAATCTTATCAGCGCCATGCTTGGTTCGCACAAACACCAATACTCTAGACCCTGAACTATTAGTAATAATTTTTTTTAGAGCATCTTTTTTGTGAAGACGGTCTAACATTATAATTTTTTGTTTGATTTTCTCTATGGGTTTTGAGGCCACGGAAACTCCAACCTCAACAGGTTCTTTCATGAAATTTGTAGTTAGATCTTTTATCTGATCTGACATGGTAGCTGAGAAAAGCAATGTTTGGCGGTCTTTAGGAGTAACAGTTAAAATTCTTTTTATGGAAGGTAAAAACCCTATATCTAGCATTTGATCCGCCTCATCTAACACAGCAAATTCAATATGGCTTAAATCTATCGTAGTTTTTTGCAGATGATCCTCTATACGGCCAGGTGTGCCAATAATGATATCAGACCCTTTTCGTAAATCTTTAAATTGTCTGGCAATCGGCACCCCACCCACTACCACACATGTCTTAAGATTAGCAAAAGATGCAAAAAACTTAGCCACCTCACCAATCTGCAGTGCTAGCTCTCGCGTTGGAGCTAATACAAGCATCTTAACTTTCCTAAATTTTCCAACACGTTCTTTTTCATACAAAAGACTTATCAACGGCAGAATAAAAGCTGCAGTCTTACCTGTTCCAGTCTGAGCTAACCCAATTAAATCCCTTCTTTTCAAGATGATAGGAATAGATTTAACCTGTATCGGTGTAGGAGCATTAAACCCCTTCTTGTCTAATGCTTTAACAAGAGGTGTAATTAGGCCAAAAGATTTAAATTCCAAATTTATTGATCCTTAATTTTCTAATTGGATATTTTTGATGGAAATATTTGATCAAACGCTAAATTGTATTACTCAATACAGTCTTAGTTTCTTAGATCACTAAAACAAAAAGTCAATCAAAGGATGTGTATTGCATTAGTATCAGAAACTTGGGTGTTTCACTTGCCATGTCAAAAAGTACACATGATCTACAACCACATGCGAAGTCATTGGGTTTACCTACTTATATGTATCGGAAGCTCAGCAAACCAAGATTCTCAATTTAAGATTTACACCTCATCCCCTCCCTATTAAGATATTCACATAAATTAAGGCAAGAACACCTGAATGGGAAAGCATGCTTAAAACAACAATAATTAATACTTTTGCTTCAGAAGATGATTGTGACATGTTTATAATGGTACTTAAACAGCAATGGCCGAACTATATTGAAAAACTTCCAGAAAGCACTTTAGAAATTGTTAAAGATACTGAGTCTCCAAACAGAATGTTGGCACTTTGGACATTTAAAGAGAAATCACATCAAAAGATTATACAAGACCTTGGAGAGAAAATAATAATCCCCTACAGAGACAGACTAGCTCCTAAAACAATTACCAACAATTGGGAGGTTGAGCATACATTAGCAATTGGAAAAACAAAATAGATCTCTAGAGGCTAAAAAAATAAGAATTATAGGGGGTTAATAGGATTTAGCTCAAATGTTTTAGCTCTGTTTTGCCGCTAAAATGAAAGATTTTGAAGCGTTACATCGCCAACTTTTTTACCGGCCCAATTATTAATCTCAGGAAAGAAATAAGGCCTAACATCTTTTTTAATTGCATAACCAAGTGCTCTAAAAACTGCACCAAGAGCAACCTCTGCTCCCCTTTTATTACCATCTCTTGTTTTTAGCATCAAGCCAAGCTTAAATTCGTGAAAGGCTGCAGAATAAACACCCTCGGCTCCTACCTTAACCATAATTTTTTCCCTATATGCTTCATTAACAGCAGAGCAAGCACGGTTTCTTCCAGCAACGAAATAAGGATGGGCAGAAATACTTTTATTAAGCCTAAGACAGGCTTCTTTTGTTGCAACCGGCAAGTTGCCACCACCAGAAAACAAGGCAAAAGCCCTGGCCCAGTTTTTTAATGGAGCACGATAAGCTGGCGCCCCACATCCATCAATCGCAGTCACATTTGAAAGCAAGTTTGAATCAGTCATTATCTGCAACTTATCAAGAATTTTTTGCTGAGCCTCATGGTAAATCTCGGCATAATTATCCGTATTACCAGTCATCAGCTTGGCTAGAATCAACATGCCAGCATGCTTTCCACTACAGTTATTATGCGTTTTGTGTGGTCTTTCTATTGTTCTAACCTGCTCAATCAGACTTTCTTGCTCCAATGACCAATGCGCGCCGCAAATGAGGGCCTCGGGACTGATATCAAACTTTTTCAACAGAGTTTTTACGGCATTACTATGACTTTCCTCTCCATTGTGACTTGCACAAATAAGTGCGACTTCGGCAGCAGTCATAACCGGAAAATCGCTCACTTGATTAAGCATTTCAATAAGGGCGATTGCCTGTAATGGCTTCATTGCAGAGCGAGGAAAAATTTCGCTACTATAACTGCCCATACCAAAATGAACCTCACCATATGCGTCACAAACTACAATATCTACTTCATGAATACTTTCAGCCACACCATTACGATTAACTAGAACACGTAAAGGTTCATCAGAAATGAAAGGTAAAGCCTTCATTTTCTTATATGCCGTCATCACACTTTTCCCTTCGTTGGACTTTTAATTTTTTGGTATGGGTAGCATAACAGCAATACACCACCAACTATAAAAACAATTGCAAAAAATGCTGAAAAACCAATGGGCAAAATATTATAAGTCAACTCTAAGCCAAGAAGTTCATCAGAACTATAGTAAGCCACACAATCGTCAAAGCCACCATCATAAGACCATCGGGAATCACCCTCCATCAGCTCACATTCAACACTTGCTTCTGCAAATGTTAAACCACCTAATACTGGAGCTATTTTTTCACCAAATATTATTAGCAGATACAAGCAGGCAAATAAACCTAAGGTAATAAGTAGCATACCTGCCACTAAAGTTGACGGTATTAGTGAATTGGAAATTATGAGAAGAAATGTCTTAAGTTCTTTCATAGCGCTACTAATCTATCTACAATAATTTGGCAAATCTAACTGCTTACTCGCTTGAGTTTCAAACTTTTTGTAATACCCACCAGAATAATTTTTACAATCTCTAGCACAACCTGTCTCAACTATTAGTCTGTTTAAATCTTCCTGTACTCCTTTGTTCATAAGAAAGCACTCTCCTACTTTTCT
>Ga0208277_1001543_pt1 | contig 13377 bp, 11 predicted proteins | sample ETNtaG_5_FD_185782 | JGI IMG/M metagenome (GOLD analysis project Ga0208277, IMG submission 185782) | Marine microbial and viral communities from oxygen minimum zone, Eastern Pacific Ocean - ETNP201406SV205 (SPAdes) (version 2) | ecosystem: Environmental > Aquatic > Marine > Oceanic ...
CTCCAACAGGGCCGGCACCGACGACTAATACGTCATAATGGTGCACATCCATGACCATTTGTTATACCTATATGGCATGAACCTTACTTGTAAACTAGTACAGAATCACTTCTTTGCGAATTTATATCTTATGGCTTCGTCTTTACGCAAGTACAAAATGGATGTAAACGGCTTTCCGGATTTCTTAGATATGAAATCGTCGAAAGCCCCTACTTCTCGCTTTTCGACTAACGTTTTTGCTTCTTCACGTGTAATATCTCTATTTGACATTGAACGTAGAATATGAATCTTACAACCCGAAGAAGAATCTTCTGCGGTATAATGGGTTTCTGTTTCGATAATGTTTGCATTATGAATCGGACAAACTGCTACTATACCAGATGCAACCTCAAATTTCTTAGCATCTGCAGGAGCAGCACGTGGAGGGAATTCAAATGCAACTCTATTTTTCTGTAATACTAGATATGCACTAAATGGGCGATCTTTTTTTGATATAAAATCATCAAATAATTCTGATTTTCCTTTAGTTAGAATTGTCATGGCTTCATCAGGAGTTATTGATCTATTACCCATAATATTCTTCAATCCTCTAAAGTTACATTCATCATCATCACAAGAATAATTGAATTCTGTAATTCTAATTGTTCCAGAATCACATGCAGGACAGGAACATAATTCTGCATCAGTTGATGAAGAAGTAGTTTCTCCTGCACCTTTAGCTGTTACTTTACCATCGTTACTCAATTCAACTGTTACATTGTAACTATCACCATTCTGCCTAAAGAATCCATGTAAATCAGTCAAAGTGCGTTCATTTAACAACCTTGTAGCAGTAGTTCGATCGAATGAACGACCAGAAGTATTCTTCCAGAAAACAAAGGAACATCCTGAATCTTTAGATTCATTTTTAGCGCATTTATACGACCATGTATTCTCAAATACATCTGAATCACATGAAGGACATTTACCAATAGGTGATTGATCACTGTACAAATCATTTCTATCATATGAACGGATTCTTTCAACCATATCATCAGTCTGTGAAATTATATTGTCAATATATGATTGAACAGGTAGTTCACCATTTTCAACAGATTGTAATGATGATTCCATTTGACCAGTCAGTTCGGGAGATGTAATCCAGTCAACGGGAATTCTACGTAACACTTCTATGATTCGAATACCTTGAGAAGAAACACTAATCGAACCGTTACGCGATCGAATAAGATATTTGCGAACATCAATCAAATTCTCGATAATTGATGCTCTTGTGGCAGGAGTGCCCAAACCTTTGTCTTTCATTAAATCTGCAATTTCATCATCCTCAATATATTTTCCAGCGGTTTCCATAAGTTGTAATAAACTAGCATCCTTTAATCGGTTAATAGGTTTTGATTGTTCTTCAGTGAATTCATGAGATTCAATCAATCCATCGCAAGGATTAGATGGAATTGACCCCCAATTTTCAGGAACATTGTCATTCTTGGAAATTACATGACGCCATCCAGGTACTTCTAGAGTCTGTACTTCCTTAACAAAAGTTTGATTATTTATTTCTGCAATTCGTTTCGTTACTTTCCATTCTGAAGAATCATGCCATGATGCTAGGAAATTTCTTACAATTAAATCATACAATTTTTTATGATCGCCTGATAAACTAGAAGTAGGAACATTATCTGTAGGTATAATAGCAAAATGGTCTCCTACTTTTGTATTGTCAAAATTCCGTTTTGTATTCTTTAAGCCATCATTAGAAATACGGTTCGTATGCTCAGTATAATCTGATTGTTTTGATAAATTGTCAATAATTTTCAAAACTTGATCATTCATATCATCTGTAAGAAACCTTGAGGCAGTACGAGGATAAGTAATTAGTTTGAATTTATCATACAAATCTTGTGCAACCCCTAATGTGCGATTAGCGGACCAATTCCAAATTGAATTTGCACGTTTTTGTAAATTAGTCAAATCATAATTGAGTGGTGGTTTTTCTTTCTTAATTCTATGAATTTCTGAAACTGCAACAGATTCTCCAGTATTAATCGACTTTTCAATCAATTTCTTTTCAGATTCATCCATAATTCGATAAGATTTTTTTTCTGGTATCTCTGGATCATCCTTGTGTCCTTTACGTTCCCACCTAGCAGACCATATAGCATCGCCTGCTTTGAATGTCGCAAATAATTGCCAGTATGGAACTGGTATATGTGATAGTATTTTCAATTCATGATCTACAACGAGGGCTAATGTTGGTGTTTGAACTCTACCTAACGAGTTACTAGTTTTATCTCTCTTGTTTTTTGGAAGTCTTAGATTAGCTACTCTAGATCCATTCATACCAATAATCCAATCAGCATAACTCCTAGCAAATGCAGCATCACTAAGTAATTCATATTCTTTACCTGATTTACGATTGTTAAATGCATCCAACATAGCTTGACTTGTCATAGATTGCATCCACATTCTGGAAATCGGTTTATCTATTTCTGAATACTTCAGTATGGATCGGAATATTAGTTCACCTTCACGTGCAGCATCACAGGCATTTACAATTTCATTTACTGATTTATCTTTGATAATCTTCAGAATTGCATTTAGTTGTTTTTTTGTTCGATGTTTTGGTTTGTAATCAAATGATTCTGGTACGAATGGTAAAGTATCTAGAGATTTCCTCCAATCCTTTAATTCTGAGTTATATTCTTCTGGATATTTTAGTTCTAATAGATGGCCTACTGCCCATGTAATGATAATCTCATCACTATACCAATGAGTATCCTTTTTCTGAGTTATCTCCAGAACATTTGCCAAATCATCAGCAACACTAGGTTTTTCGGCAATGATGACAATTGACATGAATTGAACGGCCAAGACGACGATACTTGAACCCTCGTTTGAAAAATTTATTAGATTACAGACATTGAAATGTATACATTTCATTAGGAAAATTATGAATTAATGAGGAATTCTCTATGTGATTTTTCATCCCATTCTTCTTCTGCACCAGGTCCACCACATCCAATACATCCCGGATAACCTGCCATAATCAATTCCCTAATTATTCGATCAATAATATTCCATGTATCATTAATATCATCAGTTGGTATGTAAACTGAAGAAATAGTGCTTGGCTGTTGGCCACCTATTTGACCAATAAGAACGTCATTGTAGTATAAAGAAATCTTGTCATCAACATCAATTATGTGACTAATTTCTGAGTACTGCGAAGGTGCTTTATCATTGAAAAAAATATGTAACGATAGAATTTGATTACTGAGTAAATCTGGTGATTTAATTAATATTCGATCATGTTTCAAAAATCGACGAGCCCATTCACGCATTGCCATTTCAATTTGAGTGAACGGCTCCATGGACCCCCCATGTAGCGCAACACTTGAAGGATGTCGTCATACCGTAGAGTGTAATGGGAGTATTATGGAGGATATTGGCTCCGCGGATAATGTCAATTATTCCATTAAGTTCTGAATTTATTCATTCAATAGCAATGACCCGATTACGTGTTAGATGTGCATATATTCCAGGATACTCAAAAATTTTGAAAATGTTGTTTGGTTCTCCTTCTATTAAATCATCTTTATTTGGAATTGAATTTGACAATCCTATCGGATTAGCTGCAGGAATGGATAAAAAAGGTGAGAATATACCTAATTGGGAACACTTAGGTTTTGGATGGATTGAAATTGGCGGGATTACATTCCATGGACAAGAAGGTAATCCAAAGCCGAGAATGTTTCGAAGTAACAAGCATAAGGCATTGATTAATCGTATGGGATTTAACAATCCTGGATCTTTGCAGATTTCGGAAAATCTGTCAAAGCAAAAATCAAAAAAATGGGCTAATATTCCAGTCGGTATCAATTTAGGTAAAAGTAAAATCACACCTAATGATCAAGCACACAAAGATTATTCCGGTACACTTGAACGATTATGGGAATTTGCTGATTTGTTTGTAATAAATGTATCAAGTCCTAATACTCCTAACCTACGCGAATTACAAGAAGATTCAGAATTAGATCGTATTCTTAATGCTTGTAATGAGTGTAATAATAAAATTGCAAAAGATTGTAATCTCATTCCAAAACCAATTCTGGTTAAAGTATCACCTGATTTAACAGATCAACAAATTATTGCTGTAGCTGAAACTGCAATATCTAATAATTGCGCAGGTATTGTAGCTACAAATACTACTATAACACGACCCACTGATGATAAAATTATGAATCAAAAAGGAGGATTATCTGGTAAACCATTACGTGAGCGTTCAACTGAAATTATTCATTTGCTATATTCACATACGAACGGTAAGTTACCAATAATTGGAGTCGGTGGTATTTCAAATGCAGATGATGCATGGGAAAAAATTACTGCGGGAGCAAGTTTACTGCAATTGTATAGTTCACTAATTTTTGAAGGTCCTGGTGTAAACAAATCAATTAACAAAGGTCTAATTCGTAAAATGAAAGAACATGGTTACAATAATCTCAATCAAGTAATAGGACATTCGCATAGAAAATCTAATTCTTGATAAATCTCAAGAACATAGTGTATTTCCGACAAATATGGCCCTAACCCGACTAGGCAGGCTGCTAGTAGTCGGAATCGTTCTAACATCATTCATGATTATGATGTCTATTTCTATACGGCCTATGCCTCAATACAGTATCGATCAAATTATGGATGATAGTGACTCACATTTAGGTGAACGTATTCATATTCGTGGAACAATTATGAATGGTACTATGGATGCAGATTCTTCGATCGTAACTCTTGTCGGAATAGATGATAAGATTGATATCGACATTTCTGGACTAGCAATACCAATAGGGTTTGAAGAAGGAAAAATGGTATCAGTTAAAGGAATTTTAAAAATAATTGATAACGAATTTATTATTCGTGCTGATGAAATTCAGACAGGCTGTCCAAGTAAGTATGACCCATCAAATACAGAATAATTTCTTCCGTCGGATTGATATGTAGTCATTCCAACCATTAGATGGGCTAGGAGGGAAGATGACGTGTCCTGTTTTCCACAAATCGTCAATAATGGTGGTCCGAAGTCTGAGGGCGGCTCAAACGAACCGTCAGTAATGTTTGGGGGGACGGCGATGTTTCGACCCCGAGAGATCCAGGTTGGCCAGATCTACATCCGGAGGGATGTAGCAATGGCATTCACCCGGGAACCAGGTCAGGCGCGGAAGCGAACAGCCCGACTGGGAGCTATGGATGCCTCGGGATTACGGGACGGAGAAACCCTGAGTAATTACTGAAGGCTACGCGTGTCCACCGATGACGTGCCCACTAAAGATCAAAAACAACAGAAGAAAACCATCCTGGACCTATCATTTCAGGTAATCCATCTATACTTTCGATAGTTTCATTCTCTGATAGTTCTCTAAATTCTAGTGAATGTCTAGTGACTGCTTTAATCTCAACATCACGGTAAACACTCATTGAATCAATATATGAAAAAACAATGTGTACGCTGTGTTCATTTATCATTGATTTAGAACTAATAATCCATCTATTACCAACTTCAGAATTATAGAGTACTTCTTCTAGAATTCTAACAATTAATCTATCCATTGTTCTATCTAATGGATGTGTCCATTCAATTTCACCAATAATATGATCATCAACATTAAGGTTAATTTCTTCAGATAGTACAATATTTTGCATACCATGTACTAATTCGTCGATTAGCATTGACGGATTCGAAGAGAAAGCACGAATACCAACATCTGCGGTAGTTGGCCAAAGCCACCAACTCATATGTTCACCTATTACTGATTTGGAATTGCCACTTAACTTCATCAAGCCAGTTTGCCAATACGTCCTTAGATACAAATTCCCTACTAGTTTCTGCCCCAAGAATTACCTCACATGCTGCGTGTGCCAAGCAAGCAGCATCTGTTAATGAGGCGCCGCATACTAAAGCATGCGCCAAGGCAGTAGCAGCTGCATCATGTAATCCAAGTTGTTGAATTGGATTGATTACTCTACATTGATGATGTTCATAATCACCATTATCAAGATATAACTGAGTTCCATGAACACCACCAATGACCAACATTGCTTTCCAACCATATGTATGGAAGAGATGTTTTCTCGTTTCTTCTAAACTTGTTAACAGTTGACGTTTCATTATCAACTCTATTCCCCTCATCTCGAATAAAGCAATATCAGCATTATTTGCCTTACGTAAACTGCTTAACTTAGGATCAATAATTGTATGAATATTAGAGGAATTTGCAGCTTCAATTAATGATGATGCAACCTCATCCGATACAACACCATTGTCATAATCAGAAATAATTAATGCTCCTGCTCCTTGTAAATCACTAATTGCAGATTGTAGAATAGTTGATGAATCGTCATCATTCAGTGGTATTTTACCACCCTCATCAGTTTGCAATAACATTTGTTTTCTATCTAGTAGACCACCTCTACTGGCAAAATATCTGGTCTTTACCAAAGTAGTGTGATCAATAATTTCTAGAATTCTGTCAGTATTTATCCCAGATTGATCTAATATATTCAGTATACATTTACCGGGTTCATCATTTCCAACAGCACTATGGAATCTAGTATTTGTACCAAATCCATTCAATGATTGTACAATATGTGCAGACGCTCCTGGAGACTGATTTGTTCTGATTACTCGTAAGGCTGGAGCAGGTGCAGTAGTTGCAAGAGTATCTGTTTCTCCAGTGACAAATCTATCGAGCATGACATCACCGACTAGTGTGATATGTGTGTCGGGTGTTATATCTAGAAGAGATCGTATTCTAGCGAGCCTATTGAGATGTTCAATCTCAATTTCATCCATGCCCCTCATGTTACCACTGACCATCGCTATGGGTGGGGCTAATTCAACTTGGCCCGCGTTAGAGTGCTTAACCTCTCATGTTGAGCCAAATCTATTCCCAATGCTGAACGAAGATCGTCAATAAATGAATTATTAATGTCAACTACCCAATTTATTGCTTCCATCGCTCCAAAATAAGCTCTTTCTTCCAATGAAAGACATTCTGAAATTGTTCGTTCTACTAAAGTTGAATATGCTTCATTGTCAATACCCGATTCTACTGCTAACCGCCGTAATATTTTTTCCTCATTTTTATCAATAAAACCGTCTGCTAATGCAGTCATTAGTGCTGTACGAATTAAACGCGCTTCAAATCCATTCGAATCATCATTTGAAATTCGTTGCTTAATCCGTTCTAATGTGGCTCGATCTACATGCAATTCTTGAGCAGCAGTATCCAACAGTCGTTCTTCGGCAGAAGTCAAAATACCATCTTCATATGCAACTTTAACTAATTCAGCTAATCTTCCTATAGATGGTGATTCATACAAATTCGACGTGGGATGAAGATATTGTAGAACATCCGATGAATGAGTTGTAATAGTCGATAATGAAACTAAACCATCATCTGTTTCAACATTCCAATGGATAATTGATTCTAGTAAATTAGAAGCGTGGTTTTGACCTTTATTAGTCAATGAATATACTTGTACTCTACGTTTTACATTTGGGACATGTCTCAATTCAATTGAAATCAAACCTGATTCTTCTAAACGTCTCATAGTGCGAGGTAAGTGTCTTCTATGTACACCGACTGCATTGGAAACTCCAGATTGAGAATGCTCAATAGGAGCGTCCCAAGCATCAGAAATCATGTGTCTATCGTGTAAATGAAGCAAAACACGTTCTTGGACAGTTAGTTGACGTCTCGTAGTCCCATCCATGAAATAATTATTTCATGGACCGATATCAAAGATTTGCTTATATGATCATCCGAATATCTGATACCATCATGTTCTATGGATTAGCATGGATGAGGCCGATGGTCATGTTATCATGAATGAGCCACAATGGCAACGTCTTTGGGAAAAATCAGCAATTGGAACTAGAATTACAGGTGGAGGGTTGTCATTTTTCGATGAAGAAGTAATGTTCGTACATATACATCGCCACCAACCTCTACCTTACGAAAATTGGATTATTGATAAAGTTGCAAATAATATTGATTTAGAAGATAAATATTTCATGCTTGAAGCCTTGAGGGTCCCTGGTAATCTAATTCAATTATATCCAAAGAATGATGCTTGTAATGGTACGTGGGCTTTGAGATGGCATAAGGAGAATCATCCAGATAGAAATGAACCTACTGCGGAAATACGATGGCATAGAGCGTTAGATGAAATTGATGTTTCTGAACTATTATTGTGGACGAACCAAGTATCCAATAAAGGTAGAATCCCAGAAGTACTAGTAATCGATGATGAAGGATCTATTGTGTCATATGAATTATCAATCTCTAATCCAATTGGTAAATTAAAATTTGACGAATCAGTTGATTTGTCAGATTCTCGTAACATTGGAATATTGACAAAGTTTGGACGTAGATATAGCCAAATTGAAAAATCAATGATAAATAATGGTCAAAATAATCCACATAATTCGATTCTTTATGATTTAATTAGGCGTGGAATTGCTATTCGTTCTGGATTCAAATATGGTACACTATGGAGAGCCTATTCAACTGATGTAGGAGCGGATCACGCACCCTGGTTAATTGATACATTAATTGAAGCCCCATTAAATTGGACCCAAGCCTGCTTAAATGCTAGATTAGCTGCTGGAGTTAACAAACAATATATCATTGGAATATGTAATCGCACATCTAACGATATACAATATCTTGAATTTCGTCGTCCACCATCTGATCGTCGATGGACAAATTTGACTCGGCATTAATTCTGAAATTATTTTGTGTATTAGATTGAATATTTTTGGTACCAAATGAAAAAGATGGCATGATTGTAAAAGACAACAATAAAATTAGTATTGAAACTAGTGTAGATGGGTCAATGTAATCACTAAATGGTCCTGATCGTGAATTTTCTGTATATACTGTAACATCAATTTCAGATCTCTTTCCTTCTTCGGAATATAACACGATTGTACCGTCTGCATACATATTTGGTGTAAGTAATCCATTTGGATTTATAGTGAGATTTAACGATGAATTCGAAGATAAAATCATACTGTTATCAACTATAGCTATACGATCTAAGGCTCCCTCAATACTTACAGTATATATTCGATTACCATTACCAATCATTTCCAATGGTAGAGATAATTCAGTAGTTTGATCGTGAGATATAGTAGTTTCATAAATTGAATTATTAAGCATATGTGGAACAATCGCCCATTTAATTATGACATGACGGAATATACTATCGCCGCAACCAATGCTACCCTGCAATGTACCACTGGATCCTACAATGGATGATTGTACCCAATCCAAAGATATTGGAATATTGTATCCTGATATTTCAGATGAAATGTTGATCAATGGATTCCTATTATCTGAAGAAATTAGAGAAATCCATGGAACACAAGTTGATTCAATATCAAATATTAGATTAATTGATTCATCATCTAATAATTCAATAATTGATCGTTCTGGTAATACATCGCTGGTGTTCTCCGAATGAAACTGTATAGATAATTCCATTGAATTAGGCGATGAACTGACTACAGTTACATTCCAATTGACTAATCGCCCATGTGCATCATAAATTTTGTATCCGTGTGAACCTATTATATCACCTTCAATGAATAGATCAGATTGAGATCCTGAATCAGCGCCGTTAACTAGTGCTGAATTAGAATCCGCTTCCAATATTCTAAGGAATGGTGAACTTGGATCGATATTCACCTCATTACCTGTCAAATCTTTCTGATATACGTCCTTTAAAGAAACTAAAAGTCCGTGTCCAGGTAATTCCTTGTCAAACCCTATATCACCTCGATGTTCAAAATATACTGTTTCAGTAGGTGATATATCAAATGATAATGCTGTACCACCTGCAGACATTGGAGTTAAATTTACATTGGAATTTGAAGGAATTGACATTGCATCAACTGAACGATTAATGCCAATTAATTCCATTGTTACTGTCATTGGTATGCTAGGAATTCTACCATTTCCATTCCAGTTTCCACTAGACATAATATCAAAATCACCAACTCCGTTCCATTCGTCAGCATGTGAATCATCATGAACGTCATATAAATCCAAACCACCCATTTGGTGAATCATCTCGTGGATAATTGTGCCTAATCCGCTTTGAAAAGATGACATTGTATAATGAGAAACTGTTGTATTTCCTATTTGTATAGGTTCAGTAAGATGTTGAAAATGACTCCAAATATCACTAGATCTACCGCTAGTTTCCTGTGGCCTACCAGTATGCAGCATCAATAATCTATCTAATATGCCATCTTTGTCTAAATCAAATTGTGTCAGATCTAAATCAACAGGAATATTTCGAATGACAGATGATGCTAAATCGGATGGACGTGAACCGTCAGATGCAACATCACGATTTCCATTATGATCAGTTCCCCATGCAGATGGGGGTGAAGGTGCAGTGTATATGGTATCTGAAATTACAACTTCTAAATTAGTATTTGAGGCTGTAATTTCATCAAGATAATCATCAGCTCCATTAATGCCCATTAGTATGTTTTCAGCATGTTCTGCATCTTTACCATCTGCAGTAGGTAATCCTTGGAATTCAATAATAATGACTAGCCATCTTTCGTTATCCTGAATTCCTAATAATTTTCTTTGATCAGAATTGCTGTCTGTATTTTCTGTATTTCGTAAGACATCTTCAATCAAATCAGGTTCAACGAAGGTAGTCAATGATGTAATGAGTAACAAGGCAGCGACACACACACGAAGTGCCCTGATCATGAATAATAATTTTTTAAATTGGATATCAACCCATGTGATGAATGTTCAGAATTCTTCAATTTGTGGCAATGAAATGTAACCTCTGGGAATATATCTCCCCCATCCTGGATCATTTACAATAATTGAATTATCAATATCTGGATTAATGAAACATTCTCGATCTAATTGTATTTCACGCCTTAATTTTGATAATTCCAAATCATCAGGGTGATAACCTCGTTGATTTAACCAGGATAAACCAACTAAATCGATTGATTTTGAATCTAGATATTCAAGGATGTTTTTTGGCATGGGTGTCCCACTACATCCCGTAACCACTAATTTTGAATATTGATTTGAATTCAACATCTGTATGAGAAATTCATTGTTTTGTGGATTAAGACATACAGATTTAGTTCGTATTACTGCAGCATTAGTCGGTACATTTGGCAATGCTGGGCAAGAATCTTCACAACTGCAATCTAATACTACTACTCTATTTATTGATCCATCATCATTTATCGTGGAAAATCCATTTTGAATCAAAGCAACATTTTTTGTTGGTAATAAATGATTAATTACATGAGTTAGCAATGTTATTGAAATCACTAATGGTAACCATATCGGTGATAACGGACCTGACAATACTAGATATAAAACAAAAAATGTAATCATATGTATTCTCCACTTGATTGGATTGGATTCAATATTATCATCATCAAATAAGATACCTGATACTGACTGTGATGTTAATGAAATAATAGTAATTACAATTGACCAACTAATACCAAGAACAATTGAATAAATAATACTAATATCATAACTTTTGGAGATATTTGCAATTTCAGTATTATTGGAAAAACCAACCAATATTGTTGGAGAAAATATATACCAACTTAATGGGACAATTATGAATACAATAAATGTTGAAAAAATAATTAATGATCTAATGAATTTACGTTCCAATGGTAATAATCCCGGTTTTACAAATCGATTAAGAAGATATGCAGCGTAAGGGGTTGTTACTACGAAACCTCCCAACATCACTGACCCCCATCTCATTCTCAACCATCGTTCTGGAGAATATACAGTTAATTCAGAAATTTCAAATTGAAATTTAGAAATCCAAATCGATATAATATCATCAATAAATAATGAAATGATAATTGATGTACAAATAAACGAAATAAGCCAATTCTTTGTATGCGTAAATGCTTCATTGACATGTGTCATTATGTCATCTAAATCATCAGTTGGGACTGCGCCCATGGACATTCGAGGCATATCAGGTAGATGACAATTACATTAAATCGTCAGGAGATGGTTCTGTATTCATTGCCAACCAAGTCCTGTATACTCCATATGATGCCCATGCTGAACAGAAGAAAGATGAAGCCCATAGTACGGTAGAAGATTCATCGGCCTTCATTGTAACGCCGAAATAAAACAATACAATAGCTACTATCGAAAATCTAAGCATCTGTGGATATGCTAATTCTGAAGCCAAATATGCTGGGGAATCTCCACGTTTTCGTTCCATTACCTCACGTTGAACTACAGCACCAAGTATTAGCAATACAAGACTTGTCCAATAGTAGATATTGCCCTTTAAGAAAATATCAGCAGATAACGCTACTTGTCTTTCATGCTCAATTTGATCATCAGTAATTTCTGCAACAAACAAATTTTGGTAAGTACCAACACTAACAGTTCTTGTAACCAAAGATTCGCCATCATCACCATTTGTCACTGTACCAGGAGGATTAATGGAGAAACTCAATACATTCCAGTAATCACCTTCATCTGCCTGATCATTATCATTAATTGAATTTCCAGCAACTAAGAATACAATTGGTCCTAGATCATTAGAGGGGGCAGTCCATTGGATGTTCCACTGACCATCATCGTCTACATCTGATTGGGATATATTGTAAACAGTTGATCTTTCAGTTGAATCTTGATCGGGACTATCTAAAGCTGGCCTAATATCTTCATTTTCACCCCATGTAAAGAGACCAACATCTCCAGAACTCATTAAGAACCCGCCTGCTACATTACCTGATTCACCAGCTAATGTATTTGCATCCTGAACTAGAATAGTAAAATTATATGTCACATCAACATCATACTGAATTGGAACACCTGAAACACTTACTATGGCGCGATCAGAAGGTTGACCGTTTAATGGGCCACCGACACCGTGACATGTGCATCCGTATATTGCAGTAGGATTGTCATTATTATCTACAGATGGTGGACCGAGATGATATGCAACAGAAGGAGTGGCTAAAATAGATAGGAGGAAACCAAGTACAAGAATTCGTACTACAGTTCTCTTCATCATAATTCCTCATTTTCCCGTATAATTGAAAATTATTAACCGTTGTCAAAATCAATCTGTATAATTTGATTCAGTAGGAACCTCAGCTTTGAGTCCCTTTCTTTGACGAATCTCTTGTGTAACTTTCTCAAATAATTGTGGAGGGACCATCTCAAATCCAGCATTTTCAGTATTCCATGTTGCCCTTCCTTGACTAGCTGCACGAATATCGTTAGAAAAACCGAATGTTTCTGCGACAGGGAGTCTCCCAATTACTGTAGTAATGTT
>Ga0208277_1001544_pt1 | contig 13376 bp, 12 predicted proteins | sample ETNtaG_5_FD_185782 | JGI IMG/M metagenome (GOLD analysis project Ga0208277, IMG submission 185782) | Marine microbial and viral communities from oxygen minimum zone, Eastern Pacific Ocean - ETNP201406SV205 (SPAdes) (version 2) | ecosystem: Environmental > Aquatic > Marine > Oceanic ...
GACTGAAGAGGCCAGTACTTCTTGACAATGATTCTTCTTAACGAATTTTACCGTTAGCAATTACTATATTTTCACTGAGAGTATTTTTTGTGCTTCCTGAAGCGCCAATTCTGGATGGATTTTTTTTAGACAGTCATAGTGACCGTAACGGCATTTTCTTGAGAAACAGGGTGAACAGAATAAATTATTGCTCAAAATTGAGGCAGATGGATTAATTGGTGCAGTCCAGGAAGGAGATGTTGAACCGAAAAACGCAATTTGCGGACGCTTCAAAGCACCCATTAAATGCATACTTCCAGAGTCATTGCTAATTAGAAGTTTGGCTTTTGACAGGATTGCCAAGAATTCGGTTAAAGAAGTATGTCCGCAATAATTATGAATACCTTCAAATCCTTGAGATATTTCTTCTCCGAAATTCGCATCTTCATTTGTTCCTAAAATAAGAATTGGAATTCCAAAACTTTTTTTAATATTAGTAGCTAAAGTGCGGAAATGTTCAAGCGGCCACTGTTTTGCAGGACCATAAACTGCGCCTGGAGTAAAGACAATGTAAGATTCTGGTAACGGTTTTTGAAAAGTATTTAGATGTTTTTGGGTCCATTCCTCAGTTATTTCTAGATTTGGAGGATATTTTTCCATAGAAAGTTTGGGATCAAGCAAATTTAGGTACTCTTTGAGGATGTGTACCGAACGAGGCTTTACCTCATGCTTTTTTGCCTTGCTAAGCAAAAGACTTCTAAATTCCCCTGCATAACCGATGCGCTGGGGGATTCTACTTTGAAAGGCCATCCAGGCTGAAGAAAAGCTAGGAGGGAGGACAAAAAAGTGTGAATAATTTTTGGAGGATAATTCCCTTCCGAAAGTTCCGGCCGTATTCTTTCCCGCATCAAACACAATTATTTTTCCACGCTTTGGCATAGGTAAATTTTCAAATCCGGATTTAACTATCAAATCAACGTTTGATTCAGGATAGTAGTCAAGGATGGCTCTAACAAATCCGCTTGCTATTACAAGGTCACCGAGCCAGTTTGGTGTGCGTATGAGGATTTTTGAGGGGGTATTTTCAGACATTAACTTGTTTCATTCAAGTATTGACGATTTGCGTTTTTGCCGTGTACAAAAATAATATCCATCCGGAAGCAAAGAATTGTAGTGTTTCAGTTCAAGCTCATTGCCGTTATGACGTCTTAGTTGAACTTGTTGTTTTTTAACTCGAAAGTGGGAAGCATCCGTGTTCTGACAAACAAATTCGGCTTGTTTACGAAATGTCTTTGGATGCTGCACATAAGTTTTTTCTGTTAGATTTGAACATCCGGAAACAGTAATTATCAGCAATGCAGACAGTCTTAAAAAAAACAGGTATGGGCAAAAATACATGAAGAAAATCAGAATAAAAGTTTCTGTTTCATGGTCTTATATTTTACAAGTTAATTTAACTGAAAATAGAGGTAAAGGCAACGTTTAGAAGTACTGCTAATAAAAGCTTCCGCGGTGAAGATTCTTCAGGAACTTAAATAACTGTGACTTCTTTTTTGTTCAGGTTTCTTTGTGGTATTAGGTTTCTCTTCAAATTCATGCAAAAAAGTTTGCATTTGTTTGAGAAAAAAATCATCTGAAGAGATTCTCTCAGCTACTTTTTTTAAGGTAGCATGTATTGTTGAATGGTTGCGTCCAACAATTTGTCCAATTTCATTCAGAGATAGTGGGGTAAGTTGTTTGATTAGATATACAGCTGCTTGACGGGCTTTACTGTGTTTTCGGTCACGCTTATAGGACAGCAGACCTTCCTCAGTAATTTGGAACATGACATACACCCGCTGCAGGATTTTATTAATTGTCTCATCTCCAGATGTAACACCTGATTGTGATGGATTTATATTTTGAGCAGTCACTTCTAACCAATCTTTAAGAGCGTATTTTGCTAGTTCTATTGTCAACTCTTGATTTAACAACGAAGCGTGGACACCCAACCTTATCAAAACACCTTCCATGCGTCCAATACTACCCTTGATATTCTTAACAATAAAATTTGCCAAGTCATTGCTCAGTGGGATACTGCGTTCTAAAGCTTTCCTTTCAAGGATTTCAATACGTGTTTGATCATCAGGGATACCGATGTCAACTGTCAATCCTGATTCAAGCCGGCCGAGCAGTCCGGAATTGAGACCTTCAATTTGTGTAGGTGCCACTTGGCATGCTATGACAATCTGTGCTTTTTTTTTGCGTAGTGCATTAATAGTATTGAGAAGTTCAGTTTGGCACTTGGATGAGGGAAGTAATGCTTCTAAATCATCAAGCAGGAAGGCATCAGCCTTTCGGTAACGATCACGAAATTCTTTCATTTTGTGCATCCTGAGATGGACAATGAAATCATTCAAAAAATCCTCTGCTGCAACCTGGACTGTTCGTTTCTCAGGTATGTAATGTTGCAGTTCATGATTTATCCCTTCAAGCAAATGTGTTTTTCCTGAACCGGGCTCACCATAAATTATGAATGGATTAAAGGCAAATCCAGGCATTTCTACAACGGCTTTGCAAGCTTTGCTGGCCAAAAGATTGCGTTTTCCGGGTATAAAGGTGCTCAGTTGTAAAGAGCATTCACAACCAATTGGTTTTTGGGACATTTTTGTGGGTTTGACTGATTTAGGAAGAGTTTCCTCAATTATGCCTTTAAAATGATCTTCATTTAGCTCAAACTCAGGCTGGATAAATTTTTTGGGGTTTGAAATACCACCAATTTTATAAACAAATATTTTCTCCGAAAATGGAGCTTTTTCCGGAAAAAATTCATCGAGAATTTTTTTCAGCAGAGATTCGTGGTTTGTTTTAATTTCGTAACGATAAATCTTGTGTGCAATTCCCCCAAGGATAACTTTTGTAGGTGTTATTTTTAACAATTGTAAAGAGTTGAGCCATGCCTGATTTACATGTGGAGGTAAAGAACGCTTTACACACTCTTTAAATTCTTTAGATTGTTCTTGATTAAACTCCATTTTTACTTATTTTTCAAATCCATTTGTTATTTATTACACGTAAGAAATCAGGAGAATTACTAACTGAATTTGGCATAATATTTTTCCAATCCATGGAATCTCAGCTACTAGACTGGCTTCATTAATCTAATGCAAAACGTGTTTAAAAATCAACAAAAAAGAATTCTAAAAAGATGAGCCAGTTACCAGTAAAATATTGATAATAAAGAGAATAAAATAATATAATTTATCTAATTATCTTTTACAAAAAAAGATTATAGGGATGATAAAGTTGTTCAATATTAGGCACCTAAGGCTAAGGTAAAAAAATATTTTCGAAAAAAATATTTTCGTGCTAGCTTAATTTTACAAAACACTTTTTATAGGAAACTAAAAATGAATAAGTCAGCAACTGAACCAAACAAAATAACGACAGAATATTTAACATTTTTGACAAAAATCACCAGTCTTCATCTGTCCACAATTGGAGAAAATGGACAACCAGAAAGCAGTTACGCACCTTTTGTTATTGATCAAAATAATAATTTTTATATTTACATTAGTTCACTTGCACGCCATACCGGCAATATGCTTGATGATGGACGGGCTGGAATTATGCTTATTGAAGAAGAAGAAGAGGCAGAAAATATTTTTGCAAGAAGACGAGTAACATTTGAATGTAATGTGGAATTATTAGAAAGAGAGACAGAAGACTGGAGGCGAATAATGTTGCTGTTTGATCAACTTGAACCTGAACTGATGGAGACATTACGCAGGCTCATGGATTTTCAGTTGTTGCGTCTGCGGGCGAAATCGGGTCTTTTTGTCAAAGGATTTGGCAAAACTTATAAAATCTCTGGTGCCCGGATGGATGAATTATCACATGTCAATCCGCGAAAACAAAATTAATTTTAAGAAGTTGCTTCAAGTAAATCTTGAGTGTATGGATTCTGTGGTTGTTTCAGAATATTTTTAGCAGGACCGGCCTCTACAGCAACACCGTCCTTCATGACGATGATATCATGACAAAGTGCCTTAATTATTTTCAGGTCATGACTAATGAAAAGGAAAGTCAGGTTGTATTTATGTTGTAAATTACGTAATAGCTCCAAAACCTGCGACTGCACTGATCGGTCGAGCGAGGATGTTGGTTCATCCAGCACCAAAAAACTTGGCTTGAGTACTAGTGCACGTGCAATTGCAATTCGTTGTCGCTGACCTCCAGAAAATTCGTGAGGATATCGATATCTCAATTCAGGATCAAGACCTACTTCTTTAAGAATATTCACGATTATTTTTTGATGATTATGCTGATCTTCAGAATTGTGAATTTCAAGTCCTTCTGCGACTATTTGTTCTACATTCATTCTTGGACTCAAGCTGCCATATGGATCCTGAAATACAATTTGCATTTCCTTCCGAATCGGAGTGATCTGCTGTTGATTTAAAGAGTTTAGGCTAACATCACCAAACTGTATTGATCCTTCACTTTTTATTAAACGGAGTAATGCAAGAGCGAGAGTTGATTTTCCTGATCCACTTTCTCCAACTACTCCAAGGCTGCGTCCTTTCCGTATTTCGAAACTGACACCGTCAACTGCTTTCACGTGATCCACCGTTCTTTTTAAAATCCCTTTCTTAATTGGAAACCAGACCTTTAAATCATTAACTGAGACATTAAGTGGAGCGGATGCTGAGATTGGAACGGGTTCTCCACTCGGTTCTGACACTATAAGTTGTTTTGTGTATGCGTGTTGCGGTTCTACAAAAATAGTTTCAGTCATGTTTGTTTCAACAATTTCACCTTGAGTCATAACAGCAACCCTGTCTGCGTGATGACGAACAATTCCAAGATCATGTGTAATCAAAAGGATAGCCATATTAAATTGTTTCTGCAGTTGTCTCAGGAGTTGAAGAACTTGTGCTTGTACTGTAACATCGAGTGCGGTAGTAGGTTCATCAGCGATCAGCAAGTCAGGTTTGTTAGCAATCGCCATAGCAATCATCACCCTCTGGCGTTGACCCCCGCTTAATTCGTGGGGAAATGCGCCTAAACGCTTTTTAGCATTTTGAATTTCAACCATTTCCAGTAGTTCCAGAGTACGCTCATGGGTCTGCTTGGTACTCAACCCTTGATGAACAAACAAAACTTCACTGATTTGTTTTTCAATTGTGTGTAAGGGATTTAGAGAGCTCATTGGTTCTTGAAAGATCATACCTACCTTGTTTCCTCTTATCGCTCTGATATTTTTTGTAGAAAAGTTAAGGAGGTCCTGGCCTTCAAACTCAATATTTCCTTCGGGATGTGAGGCTGAATCCGGCAAAAGACGCAGGATTGAGTGAGCAGTGACGGATTTACCGGAACCACTTTCTCCAACTAGAGCTAGGGTCTCACCCTTGTTTATATGCAGCGAAGCTCTTCGTACTGCATGAGTTATATATTCTCCCTGAGAGAAGTCTACCGATAGATTTTTAACAGATAGTAAAGGGGCTAACATAAAGAATTATTTAGATTAAGATGCTTTTTCCAATTTTACGGGCATCATCTGCTGTGGTCATACTTCGATCTACTTTGTTGGGTACTTCAATTCCTTTTTGAAAAGCAGGTCTTAATGATAAAACATCCAGCCAGCGTCGTAAATTAGTTAGTTGTTCAATTTCAAGGCCGGCCCATAGATAACCACGAACCCACGGCCAAGTGGCCATATCCGCGATTGAGAGTTCTCCGGCCAGAAATTCATTATCTTCAAGCTGTTTGTTGAGCACAGAGTATAGTCGAAAAGTTTCATTCTGGTAACGCTTGATCGCATATTCGATCTTTTCAGGTGCATAGCGATAAAAAACATGCGCCTGTCCCTGCATAGGGCCTATTCCTCCCATCTGAAACATAAGCCATTGTAATACCGAAGAACGCCCTTTGGGATCTGTTGGAAAAAAATGGCCGGATTTTTCGGCGAGATAGATCAGGATAGCTCCGGACTCAAAAACTACAAAATCATTATTATCGTGGTCAACTATTGTTGGAATTCTACCATTTGGATTGAGTTTTAGGTAATCTGGTTTTTTCTGATCTTTTGCCACAAGATCAATAGCAAAAACATTATAAGGTATTTCAAGTTCTTCCAGTAAGATAGAAACTTTGTAACCGTTTGGAGTTGCGCTAGTGTATAAATCAATCATTATGTTTCGTTTGAAAATAGGCTTGTGCTTCTTTATATTCTTCCGGAGTATTTGTATCTTGGCAAATCCATGGTGTTTCTTTCGGAGCAGATACACTGACCATGCGCCAGCTATCACACAGTAATATGGGGCGTCGGTTCCCTTCGGCAAGCAGTTTTGTTCCCATTTTAAGGACTGGGCGCCGGTAAAGTGCTAAAAGAGGATTTGTAATATTATCTTCTTCACTGCAGACAATGTCATATTCGCTTGTCAAAATATCATCCAAAGTCTGAAGCCACTCCCCAGTTAGATAAGGTAAATCACATGTAAGAATGAATACTTTGTCGATCTCTGAACTTAGAAGAGGAAGAGCATCAACAATACCTTGAAGTGGACCCTGTTCTGCCAATGAATCACGACTAAAGCAAATCCAATTTTTTAATTCCTGAGAAATTTGTGGAAGCGTTTGCCCCGGGGCACGCATTACAACGGTTTCAGCTACTAAGTTCCGTAAGATCAACAACAACCGTTCAAGCATTGTACAACCATCAATTACTAAACTGGCTTTGTCTCTCCCCATACGTGATGACATTCCTCCTGCCAGCAAAATTGCTCCGTAGTTATTTTTCATGTTGGAAAAGAGGCATTGTAATTTTTGGAAAAAGATAAAAGTCGATATAGCTATTAGCAAGTTGCTAATAAACCAGTTAATTGCTAAACAGAGTTATGAAAATTTAGCATAGTCAGTTATTCAAATCATTTTTGTGTCATAGTGTTAAATTTAAGACTAATTGTCGCCGGGAAAGGTAATCAAGGTCAAGTCATGAGAAGCTTTATTTTAATGCAATAAATGAAAATAATTTCTCCAATAATTATGTTGTCCAGTCAAATTAAATATATAGTTTATTATTGCAAATGCTTTAAGGTTAATAAAAAAATATTAAATAAAAACAATGATTAAAGAATAATATAAAGTTATTATGTTAAAATTTTGAGAAAAAACTGATAATCAATTTTTCATTCGGAAACGCATCAATTACTTAACTAGAAAAGATTTGTAAAAAATTCTTGAAAAAATTTATATTTTTCTATAACGTTGAAAATAGATTTCATGAATTTTGGTGTAATCAATAAAAAAGTTTGTGACATATTTTTGATATTTTTAGTCAGATGTCTCTCTGAGTTCCAGATCAGCTAGACTTCTTTAATGAGTGCTCCTGACCATGGTGGTCAGTTTGCAGCAAATTCTGGATTAATATTCATCTTAATAGGAGAGAATATGAAAAAAAAAGAAAAAATTGGTTCTCAGTCTGTTACTCGGAGGACTCTAGTCAAAGGTATTGCGGCAACTGGTGCTGTCGCAAGTATTGGTCCATGGATACTGCCTAAAACAGCCTTATCTTCTTCTGGAGAGGTTAATGTGCTTCTTTGGTCAGACTATTGCCCTCCAGGTTTCATCAAGGCTTTTAAGAAAAAAACTGGTATTACGATGAATTTCACCGGTATTGGCTCGAATGAGGAAATAATCAACAAAATGAAAGCAACCAAAGGGCGTGGATTTGATGTTTGCAGCCCTACTAATATGCGTTCGCTTCAATGGGAACCATTGGGTTTGATTCAGCCTATAGATTATGGAAGAATTCCCAATGTTAAAAACCTCAATCCTGCTATGCTAGCCGTGGGAGATAATGAGTGGAATTTTGGAGGGAAGGGGTCACATTGGCTTCCTCAAATTTGGGGCACTGAAGGAATTGCTTGGCGTAATGACAAGTGGACACCACCAAGAAGTGTTGGTGGAGTAGCAATGCCTAGTTATGGAGACATATGGCAGTCAGATGTTGAAGGAAAGACAATGATGCGACCACATTCTGGAATGCTTGGAGCAGGTCTTTATATGGAAACCACTGGAGCTTTGGAGCCTGGTGCCATGAAACGTGCCTATGGTAACGAAGCATTGATGCGGAAAACATGGCAAAAAGTAACTGATTTTTGTATCAAAAACAAAAAACAGGTTAAACTCTTCTGGAATGATGCTGATAGTCAAAAAACTGGCTTCATGAATCAGGGTGTAGTTGTAGGCCAAACTTGGGATGGACCTCCTACAGTTCAAATGAAAGAAGGGCTACCAGTTGTTTACCGTGCTCCAGTAGAGGGTTCACTTGCCTGGGTTGACGGCCTCACCCTTTCTTCAGCTTCATCAAATATAGAGCAAGCTTATGCATTTTTTGATTTCTGTTTTGATGCTCAGGCGGCAGGTCGATCAATTGATGGGGGAGGAATAGCTGATTGGGGTCAACATGGTTATAATTCCGCAGTGTTGGGTGCAGACAAGCATGCAAGTGCTGGCTATGGGAAGTGGTTTAATAAGATTTATCCAGGAAAATCACTTGCCAATTTGTGGCCCTGGCCAAAAGAGCCTCAGTGGTATGCAGATGTGCGGACTGAATACAGAAATAAGTTCGTAAACGCTTAATCCCCACCTCTATATTTTCGGATATTAAAATTTAATTATATTCGGAAATAATCATTTTGAGTGTTGGTATTGTTTGCGTATTTCAAGCAAATTAATCCAACACTCAACATTCAAGATCAAACATTCAAAACTTATAAAAGAATGAGTGCAGACGTTACACTTGAGAATATCACTGTCAAATTTGATGAATTTACTGCAGTAAAAGATGCAGATATTACAATTAAAGGAGGTGAATTTTTTAGTTTCCTTGGACCATCAGGTTGTGGCAAAACGACGCTACTAAGGACTATTTCAGGGTTTCAAGAGCCCTCAGAAGGTAGCGTTTATATTGGTGGTACGGATATGGCCGGAATTGGTCCAAATAAACGTCCTACTGCTTTGATCTTCCAAAATCTTGCTCTATTCCCTTTAATGTCTGTTTGTGAAAATATTGCTTTTTCACTGGAAGTTAAAGGTGTTAGTAAAAAGGAGCGACGGCGACGAGCTGACAAACTGTTGGAACTGGTAGCCTTGCCAGGACAAGGAGACAAAATGGTAAATGAGTTGTCTGGAGGACAGCGTCAGCGGGTTGCTGTAGCACGTGCTCTTGCGGCGGAGCCGGAAGTTTTGCTTTTGGATGAACCACTTTCTGCATTGGATCTAAGATTACGTCAGCATATGCGTACAGAATTAAGAGAGATTCAGAAGCGAGCTGGGATTACGTTCATTTATATTACTCACGATCAGGGTGAGGCACTCACTATGTCAGATCGTGTTGCTGTAATGCGAGAAGGTTTTATAGAGCAGGTAGGAGAAGGCACGAAAGTATATGACAATCCAGCAACAGCATTTGTGGCATCTTTTGTTGGAGAAAATAATGCGTTTCAAGGCAATGTAAGTGAGGTTAAATCTCGAAAAGTAATTGTAACTACTGACTATGGTAATCTAGAAGCCTCACTTGCAGATGATGTTAAACTAAGTGTTGGAGACAAAGCTATTGTATTTGCTCGCCCAGAAGCAATGACTATTGTAAAACGGGGTAATGCTATCAAGAATGTGATCAATTCCAGAGTAGTCTATCAAGAATTTGAAGGTAATTTTTGGCATTTAATTCTTGACGGAAAGAATGGGGCGAAAATTAAAATGTCGCAAATCAATGATGGTTCGACTCACGTTTTTGAAGAAAGGAGTGAGCTTAAAGTCCAGATTGACCCAAAATTAGCTGTAGCACTTCCTTTTGGCCCTTTGGCAGCGGAGTAAACAAAATGAAAAAATGGTTTAACAATTTTTTTCTACGAAACGGGCTTGTTCTCTCCTTATATATGCTACTGGTGTCGTTTATCTGGATTATAGTGATGTTTGTGCTTCCTCAAATTTTCATGTTTGACTTTTCATTCCGTTTTAACTGGACTCAAATAGATCCTTCAAAAATTGGTGGTCCAGAAGATGTCTATACTCTTCAGCATTATAAATTTTTATTATTTGGAAGTCCAAACAATCCGGACCCGTTTAATATAGTAGATGTCTCAGTTTTTGCTCATACTATTTTGACGGCAGTATTTGTGACTTTTTTTGATTTGCTTCTCTGTTATCCAGTTGCTTATTATTTGGCACATGTAGCAAAAGGTGGTGTAACTCGTCTTATGATGCTTTCTTTAGTAGTCCCGTTTTGGATCAATGAGTTACTCAGGGCCTTTGCTTTTAGAATATTGTTTGGTGAGGAGGGTTCAATTAACAATATTTTAGTTTTTTTGGGAATATTGTCACAACCTATAGATTTTGTAAGAGAAAATGTGGCGCTCTATACAGGCTTGGGTTATGCCTACATTTTGTTAATGATTTTTCCAATTTATAATGCAGTAGAGAGTTTAGATCGTAACCAAATTGAAGCAGCACGAGATTTGGGATCCCCTTGGTGGCGTATTCACTTGCGTGTAGTGATACCATTTGCCAAACCTGGTATTACATCCGGATGCACAATGGTCTTCATGCTTTCTGCAGGAGCTTTGGCCCTGCCTCAAATAATCGGTGGTCCAAGCAGCTTGTGGTTCACACAAATCATTTATCAGTGGTTTAATACAGGTAGCAACTGGCCCAGGGGGTCTGCATATGCAGTCAGTCTTTTAGTAATTTGTGTAATTTTGGTTTTAATGATTATGAAAATATTTAAAGTTAAATTTGGGGAGATTGGGCGGTGAGTTCAGCTACCTTTTTAAGGTTAACTATAAGTTTTTATATTTTTCTGTTTTTTGCATACCTCTTCGGCCCGCTTATTGTTATGAGCATTACGGCCTTTAACAGTGCAGGCTTCCCACGCCTCTCGCCTTGGGACTGTTTTTCCACTGAGTGGTTTGGAGTCTTGGTAAACGATGCCAGGATGATGAGTGGATTTAAAAACAGTTTGATCATTGGAATAGCAGTTGTTTTTGTTTCCGTACCTATAGGATTAGCAGGAGCTTTAATGCTTAGCCAGCTTAGTGATCGAGTTCGCCCAGTATTTTATACTTTGACCATCTCGACTATTCTAGTTCCGGGTGTGGTTCTGGGGATATCAACCTTAATATTTTGGGATAGGATGGGGGCGATGTTCAATACGGGATATGAATCTTTTTTTTATGATGGTATTTTTCTCACAATTATTGGACAGTCGACCTTCATTTCCGCGTATACGATGTTGGTTTTTATTTCAAGACTGCAGCGTTTTGATTCGGTTTTAGAGGAAGCTGCTCTAGACTTAGGTGCCACAAATATTCAGTATTTTAGGAAGATTCTTCTTCCTTTTTTAAAACCAGCGATAGGGTCTGCTGCGGTGTTGGCTTTTCTTGCCTCTTTTGAAAACTATAATACAACTGTATTTACTATTGTTTCAGAAAGTACTCTGACAACTGTTTTGGCTAGTAAAGTGAGATATGGCATCAATCCTTCAATAAGCGCTCTGGCAGTTATTATTATAGGTTTGACTCTTACTGCAGCATTTATTCATGAAGTCCTCAAAAGAAGAGAGCATGCAAGAAATAATGAACAAATAAAAGAAAAGAGACCCATAAAATTGAAGAATTATTCCAGAAAAAACTTTAGTAATCCTATATCAGTGATGGTGTTATTAATTTTTGTGGCAGGTCTGGGAACGGCTTGGATGGCAAAAGGATACGATGTAAATCAGTGTAAAATTGATGTTTCCAGAGAGAAAAGGAAAAGGCAGGAAGAACTAACCCAAAAACGATTGGTAGAAATGCAGAAAAAACTTGAAGCTCAACAATCAACTTCTGGTAGTTCTAAATCATTAAAAAAATCTGCACCCGGTACTGATCATTATGGTAGTATATTTGCTCCGACAAATTTGGAAGGACAGGTGGAGTCAACAAAACAAAAAGAAGAAATAACTGAAACTGAGAAAAAACAGTATCAAAATATTTTTGCACCAACTAATCTGGAAAGTCAGGTTAAGTCAGAAGATTAATAGAGTTTTGTACTATTAGTCTTAGATTATCAGCTATTAGATTTAAATAGCTAACTCACGTGGCTTCTTGCTGCAAAGACAAATGTGTTAATATGACAAGGAAATATCGTTATCCGGAGTTTGAAAATCCACAGACTAGACCGCGTTACACAGGAATACCAACTTTTTTTAGAACTCCGTTTCAGGAAACTTCAAAAGGACTTGATATCGCCCTTGTCGGAGTGCCTTTTGACGGAGGTGTTACTAATAGGGTCGGTGCGAGGCACGGTCCTCGTGAAATCCGGAATCAGAGTAGTTTGATCCGAAAAATGAACCCTGTAAGCGGCATTGATCCGTATGATCTAGCTAAGATTGCAGATGTTGGAGATGCATGGGTGGAAGGACCTTTTGACCTTGAGCAAAGTCACCAGGAGATTGAAAATTTCTTCTATGAAATTCATAATTCAGGGGCATTACCAGTTTCTGCAGGGGGGGATCATTCAGTGACTTTACCGATCTTTCGAGCGATTGCCTCAGAAAGACCTTTAGGAATGGTTCATTTTGATGCGCATTGTGATACAGGAGATGATTATTTGGGATCAAAGTTCCATCACGGCGCTCCTTTCCGTAGAGCTGTTGAAGAAGGTTTACTTGATCCAAAACGTACTGTCCAGATTGGAATAAGAGGTTCGCTCAATGATCCTGATATCTGGAAATTCAGCCATGACTCCGGAATGCGTGTGATTTACATCGAAGAGTTTTTCGAGCGTGGTTGGAAGGCTGTCATTGATGAAGCTAAATCAATCGTTGGTCCAGAGCCGGCGTACCTAAGTTTTGATGTAGATGGACTTGATCCAGTTTATGCTCCTGGTACTGGGACTCCAGAAATCGGAGGATTCAGTAACCTCGAAGCACAATTGATGATTCGTGAACTAGGAGAACTGAATCTTGTCGGTGGAGACTTGGTTGAGGTGGCACCACCATTTGATCAATCTGGAAACACTGCCCTTACAGGTGCGACTTTAATGTTTGAAATCCTTTGTGTCGTTGCACAATCACTCTCTCGTAGAAAGTAAAAAATTCATACCATAAAGTTTTGAAAAATATTTTTATTACTGGTTATTTTTGTTTCTTAAAAGCTATCTTGAATTAAGCTTTGGAAGGAAAACTTGATTTCCGGATAATTACTCAATAGTAAGTTTTGGATTTTCTAAGATTGTTGAAGATTTAAAGCTTTTTCAGCTCTTCAAACTCCAGGTATCTCTTCAAACAGACTCCAAAATACACGTATTATCTGTTCCATCATATATATAAGAAATATAGAATGTTGGGTTGGATATCTTTTAGATATTTT
>Ga0208277_1001545_pt1 | contig 13373 bp, 9 predicted proteins | sample ETNtaG_5_FD_185782 | JGI IMG/M metagenome (GOLD analysis project Ga0208277, IMG submission 185782) | Marine microbial and viral communities from oxygen minimum zone, Eastern Pacific Ocean - ETNP201406SV205 (SPAdes) (version 2) | ecosystem: Environmental > Aquatic > Marine > Oceanic ...
GAAAAAGCGCTAGCGATAAACGAAGTTTCTCTTTTACGAGCTGGCCCGCAAGCTGCAAAGCTACAAATATGGGTTGATGATCGACAGCGTATGGACGAGCTAGTGTGTGACGGCGTTTTAGTTGCTACTCCAGCAGGATCAACCGCCTACAATTATTCAGCCCATGGACCCATACTACCCATAGGTTCGGATGTACTTGCGATGACCGCTTTAAACGCATACCGGCCGCGCCGATGGCGTGGAGCCTTGTTACCTAAAACTGCTGTTGTTCGGATAGATGTAATTGACAATAATAAAAGACCAGTGATGGCAGACGCAGACAGTATATCTTTTAAAAATGTCAAAAAAGTTGAAATAAGCTCGGATACCACCGTCCAACATAGAATTCTTTTTAATCAAGGCCACGGGCTAGATGAAAGATTAATTCAAGAACAATTTGTTTAATTAAACCAACCGAGCTGCTTCCATAGCTTTTCGTAAAAAGTACCGCACTGTTCCTCAATGGCGATTAATGCCGCCACAACTGTATCTTCGCGCCACCGTTGCCCAATGATCTGAATTCCAATTGGAACAGCGCCCGCTTTTGTATGGGCAATGTGTGTTGGCACAATCCCAGCTGGATGACCAATAAAATTCATAGAATATGACCAGAGTGCTGCGCCTAATACTTCAGTTACACCTGCCTTGCCCTCAGCATCTCGATCTGGATAGAAAAAGCTGGTTGGCATCAGATTTGAAATAATTAGAGGATATTCATCCATAAAAAGTGCCCACTCTCGAGCATAACGAGTTCTGTCAGCCATCGCCGTTAAAAGCTTTTTCCCCTCATAAGGTTCAAATTGACGAAAATATTCATCAAAAATCATTTGTATCTTTTCTGAACCACTTTTTCTTATATCTTCTCCTAAAAGAGCTTGCACTTCTCCGAGCAGTGCACTGTAACCTGTTTTTGCAGTTTCCTCTAAAAGTGGTGGAGTTACTTCTTTCACATCGAACCCAACATTACTCAAAGCATCAGCGGCTATTGTTAAACCCTTTGTGATTTCTGGATTTGTTATGAAGCCCGGTGTTTCAAAACAAAGAGCTACCTTTCGAGAGTTTTTTGATAAATGAGAAGTGTCCCACGGCATGGGGACATGAAATGGGTCTCTAAGGTCGGATTGAATTATTTCCGGCATGGCTAACTGAAGATCACTGGCACTTCTTGTAATTAATCCTTGCACTGACATTGATTGAGCAAGGATACCTCGCTCACTAGTTTGACTTGAGTTCCAGGCAGGAACTCTTCCCAAGCCCGGTTTAAGTGTTACTGCACCAGTTGCTACAGATGGGAATCGAAGAGAACCTCCGATATCGTTACCATGAGCCAATGCACACATTCCAGCCATTACCGCGGAACTAGCACCACCAGAAGAACCACCCGGGGACAAATGCTTACCCCACGGATTATTTGTTCGTCCATATAAAGGGTTTTCTGTATCAGCTCTGAAAGAAAACTCGGGAGTATTGGTTCTTCCAACAAATATTGCTCCAGCGTTCATGAGATGATCAACGATTGGGGCGTTACTATTAGCTATTAAATTTTTGAGTGCCGTTACACCGTTGCTTGTTGCGTAACCCTTCTGATCCACATTTATTTTAATGGTGACCGGAACACCAAATAGTCTACCTTTTGGCTCTCCTGCTCTTGTGGCTCGGTCAAGGCTCTCAGCACGTTTGGTAGCCTCGTCGGACATATCATCGACAATAGCATTTAGTTCAGGATTTACTTTTTTTATATGTTTAAGATATGCTGAAGTTACTTCTGTTGCGCTTAACTCGTTATTTTTTGTTTTTTTTATAAGCTCAGTGGCAGAAAGAGCCCAAATAGGTTTATTCGACATGTTCTACACCGTGATTTACTTAGAGCGTAAACAATCCATTTGGAAGATCAAATAGATTTTGCTTTCAAAGATTATTCTGTGGACACTATTTTGCATACCCAATTGTTGTGAGAGCTTCTTTAATTTCCTCTAAAATAACTGGATCGTCGATAGTTGCAGGCAGCTTGAATTCTTCACTGTCAGCTATTTTAACCATTGTACCTCTCAAGATCTTTCCAGATCTTGTTTTAGGTAACCGATCAACGACGAGCGCATTCTTAAATGCTGCTACTGGGCCAATTTGATTGCGTACCATTTCCACACACTCTGCTTCAATGACGACATGTTCTCGATCAACACCTGCTGTGAGACATAAAAACCCCACAGGCAATTGCCCTTTTAAGTTGTCGGATACCCCAATCACTGCGCATTCTGCCACATCAGGATGGTTTGCTAATACTTCTTCAATTGCGCCAGTTGATAGGCGATGACCGGCTACATTTATCACATCATCTGTTCTGGCCATAATATAGATATATCCATCATCATCAATAATTCCTGCGTCGCCGGTTTCATAATACCCCGCGTATTTATTTAAATATGATGATTTAAATCTTTCTGGCGCGTTCCATAGTGTTGGAAGAGTGCCGGGTGGTAGAGGTAGTTTTATAGCAATTGAACCCAGTTTTCCTGCTGGAAGCTCTTTACCAGCACGGTCTAGCACTTTGATATCAAAGCCAGGCATCGGTACTGTTGGACTTCCAATCTTTATTGGGAGTTTCTCTATGCCTATCGGATTTCCGGCAATTACATAGCCTGTTTCTGTTTGCCACCAATGGTCAATAATTGGTATCTCAAGCAAATTTTCTGCCCACTTTACTGTATCTGGGTCAGCTCTTTCTCCTGCTAAAAATAAAGCTCGTAAATTACTCAAGTCATACTTTTGCTTAAGCTCTCCTTTTGGGTCCATTCTCTTAATGGCTCTGAATGCTGTTGGCGCCGTAAAGAAATTACTTACTTTGTGATCGCTTATTACACGCCAAAAAGTGCCGGCGTCTGGTGTGCCAACTGGCTTTCCCTCAAAGACTACAGTTGTGTTTCCATGAATTAGTGGAGCATAGCAAATGTAGCTGTGGCCAACTATCCATCCTATATCAGATGCTGCCCAGAATACTTCTCCTGGATCAACGTTATAAAAATTCTTCATGGTCCAGTTGAGAGCAACAAGATGACCAGCCGTTGGTCTAACCACTCCTTTTGGAGCGCCAGTTGTCCCCGAGGTGTAAAGAATATATGCTGGATGACTACCTTCAACTGGCACGCAGGGAGCTTTTTCTACATTTTTTTGAATAAGGTCCCAGTCGTGATCGCGCCCATCAATTAATTCTGCTTCACATTGTGGTCTTTGCAATACAACTACAGTCTCTGGTTTATAATTTGCTAATTCAATGGCAGTGTCAATTAATGGCTTGTACTCTACAATCCTATTTGGTTCCAAACCACATGACGCTGCTATTATTGCTTTTGGTTTAGCATCATCTATTCTAACGGCAAGTTCATTGGAGGCAAATCCCCCAAATACCACGGAATGTATTGCACCAACTCTTGCGCAAGCCAGCATAGATATTATACCTTCGGGGACCATTGGCATATAGATTATAACTCGGTCACCCTTTGAAATTCCTTTACTGCTCAAAGCCCCGGCCAGCGTCGCAACTTTTTCTAATAATTCTGTGAAGGTTATCGAATACTTTGTATCAGTCATTGGACTGTCATATATAATAGCTTTTTGATCGGCTCTTCCATTTAGAACATGCCTGTCGACAGCGTTATAGCAAGTATTTACCTCACTATCACAGAACCATTCGTACAAAGGTGCCCTCTCTGAGAACAGTGCTTTTGAAGGTTTCTTTACCCAGTCAATAGCATCTGCGGCAGTCATCCAAAACGATTCCGGATCGTTTTTCCAGCTATTATATATTTCTTTATAGCCCATCGACCTCCCTTTCAATGCAACCAAACTTTTCTGAATAATGCTTTAAATTTTGATTATGGCAAGGTATGCAGGAAAGATTTTGAATTACTTGTTGTATATCATTAGATGATAGCTATGAAGGTATTCATTATCTTTCTATAAAAGACAGTTGGAAGTATCGTTTAAACTTAAATTATGACCTCGCAAGAAGCAGAAATTTATGCACTAAAAGTCACAAATTGGCTTATTTCAAATCAAGATCTCCTTGATGTTTTTATGAGTTCAACTGGCGTATCTGAAGCGACGATTAAAAGTGATTTTCATGACGGAGTATTTTTGGCAGCTATATTAGATTTTTTGTTACTCGATGATAACTGGGTTATTGCGGCCTGCGACGCCATGCAGCTAGAGCCTGACGCGATGCACTCTGCTAGAGTACTGTTGCCAGGTGGCGAAAGGGTAAATTGGACGTGATCAGTATGGATGTTGATGGTATTTTATTCGATAAAGATGGAACTCTTTTTGATTTTCATAGGACGTGGAGTTCGTGGACATCTGATGCAATTGATTATCTTTGTGGAAATAATTTATCAAAGAAAGAATTAGTTGCAAAAGCACTTGGATACGATCCAAAGAGTCAGACTTTTTTAAAATCAAGTTTGCTAATAGCAGGTACTGCTGAACAGGCTGCCGATAAAATTGTGCCTTTTATAAATGATATCAGCAAACATGAAATTGAGAAATTTTTATTGAGTTCAGCTAAAAGAGTTAAACTTATTGAGGTTGTTCCACTTGAGCGGTTTCTAAAGAATTTGAACTCTAAGGGTTTGAAAATTGGTCTTGTGACAAATGACTTCGAGGCTGTAGCACATTCACATTTGAAAGCAGCTGGTATTCACAAATATTTTGATTTTATTGCTGGATACGACAGTGGTTTTGGAATTAAGCCGGACCCCGAGCCGCTTCTGGCATTTGCAGAGCAGTTTTTGATCTCACCGCACCGTGTTGCTATGGTTGGAGACAGTACTCATGATCTGTTTGCTGCAGAAAAAGCGGGAATGTATAAAATTGGCGTACTTACAGGCTTAGCCTCATATTCTGACCTCGCTCCATATTCTGATGTGGTCTTTGATAACATTGGTAAAATAGAGGGACTACTAAATTAATTATGTTTAATACGACTTAGATTGTCGCAAAAGAACAGGACACAATGGGTTTAACTCGATGTTTTAGAGACAAAACTTTAGAGCAAGCATATGAGTTCTATTAAATCTAGACGAAAAAGGGGCGGTGGACGAGCCGGCAATGCCGGTAGACGTGGTAGCTCATCTATTCTTCAGATACCATGGGAACTCACCACAAATATAGATAAGCCTACTGAACCTTTGAGCGAGGAGGGTGTAAACGCTATCCATCTTGGTGCAATGGAAATCCTGGAAGAGATTGGGCTAGAAATTCTTAACCATGAAGCCAGAGATATTCTATCCAAAGCTGGCTGTATTGTCGTTGGTGAAAATGTTAAATTTGATCGTGAGTTTATTATGGAGATGATAAATAAAGCACCCGCTCAATTTGATATTACACCAAGAAACCCAAAGAAAAAAATTACTGTTGGTGGAAAAAAAATATTGTTTGGAAATGTTTCTTCACCACCAAACTACTGGGATACAAAAATATGTCGAAAAGTGCCGGGTACGAGAGAGACTTGCAAAAATTTACTTAAGCTTAGCCAGTATTTTAATTGCATTCACTTTGTTGGAGGATACCCAGTAGAGCCGGTTGATCTTCATCCGAGCACACGTCATCTTGACGTGCTTTATGATAAATTAACTGTTACCGACAAAGCTCCACACGCCTACAGTTTAGGAAAAGAGCGGGTTGAAGATGTTATTGAAATGGTACGAATTGCTGGTGGTTGGACGGAAGAAGAGTTCGATAGCGGTCCAAAAATGTATACAAATATTAATTCGACATCTCCGTTAAAGCATGATGAGCCCATGCTTGATGGATGGATGAGATTAGCTAAACGAAATCAAGGTTTGATAGTGACACCATTTACGCTAGCTGGAGCTATGGCCCCAGTTACTATGGCGGGCGCAGTGGCACAATCAATAGCTGAGGGTTTAAGTGCTATAGCGCTTGCGCAGTATATTAAGCCAGGCGTTGGATGCGCCATAGGCACGTTCACTTCAAATGTTGATATGAAATCTGGGGCTCCTGCATTTGGGACACCCGAGTATATCCGCGCAACCCAGATGACGGGTCAACTAGCTCGTCGCTATGGCCTTCCATTAAGGTCATCGGGAGTATGCGCTGCAAACGTTCCTGATGGACAATCTATTTGGGAGACGTCAAATAGCCTATGGGCAGCCGTGCAGTCAGGATCAAATATCATTTATCATGCTGCCGGGTGGTTAGAGGGAGGCCTGATCGCCAGCCCAGAAAAATTTATAATGGACTGTGAGATTATACAGCAGATCCAAAGGTACATGGATCCAGAGATACACTCCACAGATCCTGACAGCATAGCGATATCGGCAATTAAAGAAGTTGGTAGTGCCGGACATTTTTTTGGAGTTGAACATACGCAAAGTCGTTATGAAAGTGCTTTTTATCAACCGTTTTTATCCGATTGGAAAAACTATGAGGCGTGGGAGGCGGCTGGTGCAGTATGGACGCCTCAACGTGCTTACAAAATATATGAACAAATTCTTCATGAGTTTTCAGAACCAACGATAGACCAAGAAGTTGATGAAGAATTAAAGGACTTTGTGGCTCGACGAAAAACTGAGGGTGGTGCACCAACCGATTTCTGATGTTTGTTCGTATATTTTGAATTCAAGAATTCTTTTACTGGTGTTTAAGTCAGAAACTGTCTAATTAGCGCTATAATTAAATTAAAATGGACCTCAGAATTATGGGAAGAGAAGTAAAAATCGCGCCGTCTATACTAGCAGCGGACTTCGCAAATTTTGGAAAGGAAATACAGGCGGTTGAGGCTCAGGGTGCCGATTGGATCCATGTAGATGTCATGGATGGGCATTTTGTACCGAATTTAACATTTGGACCGGCTTTATGCAAAGCAATCCGTCCGCATGTAAAATCCGTAATGGATGTTCATCTCATGATTAGTCCAGTTGACCCTTATATCGCTGAATATGCGGAAGCAGGGGCAGATATTATTACCGCTCACTTTGAAGCTACAGATCATCCGCATCGTACAATGCAAGCAATTCGTGCTGCTGGTTGCAAAGCTGGCATTGCGTTGAATCCTGCTACTCCAGCAGAAAGTGTGGAGTATCTGCTGGAATCTATTGACCTGGTTTGCGTAATGACTGTCAATCCAGGATTTGGTGGCCAAAGTTTTATTTACTCTCAACTAGATAAAATAAAAAAACTAAAATCAATGATCGGTTCGCGGCAAATTTTATTGGAAATTGATGGGGGCATTGACAGAAAAACTGCACCAATGGTTGTTGCTCAAGGGGCAAATGTTTTGGTTGCGGGTTCAGCAGTATTCAAAGGTGGTTCGACTGATAAACCATCTGTTTATGGGGAAAATATATCAGCAATTCGGAACACTTTTAGTTAATAGTGTTTTTATTTAAAAACTATTGGTATTTTTTTCCTTCAGTAGCTGCATTGCAGCCGATGTACCACCGGCTTGATGGGGAATTCCACTACTCCCAAGTGCCATTTCAATTCCTCCAAGTGTGGCCACTAACATTAAGTCGTTGAAATCTCCTAAATGTCCGATCCTAAAAACCTTTCCTGATAATTTTGACAAGCCATTTCCAAGCGACATATTATAACTTTGCAAGACATTTTCTCTGAACTTATCAGCATCATGACCACTTGGGAGCAGCACAGCAGTAAGGGTATTAGAGTAATCCTGAGGTTCTAGGCAGAGGACTTCCAATCCCCATGCCTGAACTGCTAATCTTGTTGCTTCAGCATGTATTTTGTGCCGTTTAAAAACCTGATCCATTCCTTCATCGAAAAGCATATCTAATGCTTCACTGAGTCCAAAAAATAGATTTGTGGCGGGCGTGTAAGGAAAAGCTCCGGTCTTGTTGGTAGTAATCTGATCATCCCAGGACCAATATGATGAAGGAAGATTTGAGTTTTTAGATACCTCAAGTGCTTTTTCTGATACTGCATTAAACGAAAGCCCAGGGGGCAACATCAGACCTTTTTGTGAGCCTGCCACTGTAACATCTACACCCCACGCATCATGACAAAAGTCTGAAGATGCCAAGGATGAAATAGTATCAACCATGAGTAATGCCCCATGATTTGCCATGTTCATAGCCTCACGAACCTCTTTTACATTAGACATGCAACCTGTAGATGTTTCGTTGTGAACAACGCAGACTGCTTTTATTTTGTTAGAGTTATCACGTAGAAGACGGTCCTTTATTTTTTCTGCTACTGCGCCTCTACGCCAGTCCGTAGGAATGAGCTCAGTAACAATGCCCAAACGATTTGCTAGTTTACACCATAGGCTCGCAAAATGCCCAGTTTCTACCATTAGTACAGTGTCTCCTGTTGACATTGTGTTCGTCAGAGCTGCTTCCCAAGCTCCGGTACCTGATGCAGGGTAAATAATAACATGAGCTTCGGTTTTGAAGATTTTCTTCATACCCGAAAGACATTTTTTTGAGAGATCGAAAAAGTCTTGGCCCCTATGGTCGATCGTAGGGAAATCCATTGCACGCAAAACTCTGTCTGGCACATTAGATGGACCTGGGATTTGTAGGAAATGTTTGCCGGGAGCATATTTTCTTGGCATTGTTTAGCGCTTCTTACTTACTATTTTTGATGTCGAGCTATTCTTGTCTTACACCATATTGTGAATTGAACTAATGCAGCTATGATACTTATCAATGCAGAATAAGGGAAGGTTTTTAAGCTCTGATGGTGTCTGATTTTTCAGTTTTAAAAAGATCAATTGAAGGGGATATTTTAGAAAGTGCCTTCGACCTTGGACGATATGCCACCGACGCATCAATTTATCAATTAATGCCTAAAGCAGTAGTTGTCCCCAAAACAGTAGAAGACGCGCGAGAAGTTATCTACTTTGCAAAAAAAAATGGATTTTCTGTTTTAGCCAGGGGTGGTGGTACCTCCCAAAATGGACAAACCGTAAACAAGTCTATTGTTATTGATAACAGTAAATATCTGAATAAAGTATTAGATTTTGATCCTATTTCCAGAAGTTGTACTGTCGAACCGGGTATAGTTCTCGATGAATTAAATCGGTTTCTCAAGCCGCATGGATTATTTTTTCCAGTAGACGTATCTACCTCAAGTAGGGCCACAATTGGTGGCATGGTGGGTAATAATTCTGCTGGTGGCCGATCAATTCGCTATGGGATAATGCGTGATAACGTAAATTCAATTGACGCAATTACGTCTAACGCTGAACTTGCACGCTTTGGGATGATGCCGGAGCATACTTTTGGCCTCGATGAAGTGCTACCTGAGCTATTGAACTTAGGTTTAAATAATAGGTTTGAAATTGAGCGAAGATTTCCTAAAGTCCTCAGAAGAGTAGGTGGATATAATTTAGATGCGCTTTTAGAAGGAACACTTTCTAAGCGCCCAGGAAGTAATGCAGCTACGTCTGATATCAATTTGGCACACTTGATTGTGGGCTCGGAAGGCACGCTTAATTATTCAAGTGCTATTCAACTAAAACTTTCTCCCTTGCCAGCAGCAAAAATTATGGCTCTGTGTCACTTCAGTAGCTTCTATTCAGCCATGGACGCCGCGCAGCACATAGTTGGTTTAAATCCTATGACGGTAGAATTGATTGACGAAACCATGATTTCATTGGCCCGTACAATACCATTATTTAAAAGCACAGTTGAGGATTATGTAAATGGTAATCCGGCAGCAATACTGGTTGTTGAATTCTCCGAAGAGACTTGGTCGGGGAATTTATCAAAAGTGGATCAGCTTAAAGAGATAATGGTTTCTATATTTTCAGAAAATCTAAAAAAATCTAAAACAGATCAAGGAATAGTGGTTATCGAACCACTGGTAGAACAAAATAGGATTTCTGAGATGAGGAAATCTGGTTTAAATATCATGATGTCGATGAAATCAGATGCAAAACCAGTATCTTTCGTTGAAGATTGCGCCGTCCCATTGCCGCATTTAGCAGACTACACACAAGGCCTAACCGATATATTTAAGAAGCACGGCACACATGGTACTTGGTATGCGCATGCATCGGTAGGTTGCCTACATGTAAGGCCTATTCTTAACATGAAGAATGGTTCTGATGTAGCAAAAATGCGCGCTATAGCTCTAGAAGCATTTGAATTGGTCAAGAAGTTTTCTGGTTCCCATTCTGGGGAGCATGGAGATGGAATTTCAAGATCTGAATTTAACCCAGTAATGTTTGGCGATAAACTAAATACTGCTTTTATGACATTGAAAAAAATCTTAGATCCAAGTGATTTGTTTAACCCAGGTAAAATAGTTAATGCCCCTAAGATGGATGAACGTGCTTTGTTTCGTTATGCCCCTGGATACAAAGTATCTGATTTTACAACTAAATTGGATTGGAAATCATGGCATGGTGCTGCGGGTGGTTTACAGGGTGCGGTTGAAATGTGCAATAATAACGGCGCCTGTCGTAAATTAGTTGGGGGTGTTATGTGTCCCTCTTTTCGGATTACCGGGGATGAGAAAGATAGCACAAGAGGAAGAGCGAACACATTGAGACTAGCTATGTCAGGACAGCTTGGATCTGATGCAATGATCAGTGATCAGATGAAAGAAAGTCTTAAACTATGTGTTTCCTGTAAGGCTTGTAAGCGAGAATGCCCAACTGGTGTGAATATGTCTTCGATGAAAATTGAAATGAATGCCCTACGGGCTGAAAAGTACTCACTCTCCTTACATGATAGACTAATTGGTTATTTACCAAATTATGCTTCGGTAGTGACTAAAGTGCCTTGGCTTATGAATCTACGTGACAGAGTTCCAGGTCTTCCGTTTTTAAGTGAGAAAATAACAGGATTCTCTTCTAGAAGACGATTACCAATTTGGCGTAGTGACTATTTTAAAAGCTCAGAAATAAGCAGTGAACCAAAAGGAAAATTACCGGTAATTTTATTTGGTGATACCTTTAATAGATATTTTGAGCCAGAAAATTTAAGAAGTGCTGTAAACGTACTAAAGGCAGCGGGCTATACGCCATTTGCCCCAATACCGAAAAGCAACAAAAATAGTGAGATCTGCTGTGGTAAAACACATTTATCCGTTGGCAATGTAGATTTGGCTAGAGTTACAGCAACGCAACTAGTCGAAACATACTTACCATACGCATCCGTAGGAATACCAATAGTTGGGCTAGAGCCGTCTTGTTTATTTACGATTAAGGACGAAATTCCTATGTTACTACAATCAGATGATGCAGATCTTGTTGCTAAGCATGTAATGACATTTGAAGAAATTTTAATGGCGAATGCGAGTGAGATTAGGTTTAAACCAAGAAAAGCTAAAGCGCTTCTACACGGTCACTGTCATCAAAAGGCCTTTGATGCAATGGGTCCGGTTGAGCAGATACTATCCCATGTAGATGGTCTTGAAGTAGAGCCCATTGCTACAAGCTGCTGTGGAATGGCTGGAGATTTTGGCTATGCGGCTGATACTTTTGATTACTCTATTCAGATGGCAGAATTAGATCTTCTTCCAACGGTAAGAAAGGCTTCAGATGATACCCTAATAATTGCGGATGGTACGTCATGCCGTAGTCAAATCTTCGATGGGTCTGGAAGACAAGCAATACATGTTGCTAGGTTTTTAGACCGACAGTTGGCTGGAATTGATAATTAAAATAGCCCTACTGCAATTAATCTTATTCCCATTATGCAGAAGGCTAGCAGCAAAGCTTTTTCAAACCAATTTTGAGTAACACGCTTTCTGAGACCTTCGCCGAAGTAGAAACCTAGCAACACAAATAACAATCCAAAAATTGACTGGGCGATTATCTGCAGAGTTAATACCTTTCCAATATATAAGCCAATTGCGAATGGAGCAGCACCAACCAGAAACAAAAACCCCGAAGCAGAAATGAACCTTTCTTTGTCTAGGCCCCTTGCGATTAGATACATGGCCACGGGGGGAGACCATATCGAACTAAGCCCTCCCAAGATACCCGAGATCATTCCGAAAATTATTTGTAAAAAATTTCCATCATTAACTTTTAATTTTATACCAACCAAGCCATTCAATGCATATATGACCATCGCTGTGCCAATAGAAATTGTCAGTAATTCTGTAGGATATGAGGACATAAATAACGAAGTAATAAATATACTGATCAATATAGTAATTCCCATTAGCCAATAGTTTTGAAAAGATTCCATTCTATGATTTGATCTAGAGAATTGGGAAAGGTTGGTGAATAGGATGGGAAGTACTAAAAGAGCAATTGCGTGAGTTGGTTCTAGGATGAGTGTAAGTAGAGCCATAGCGGCTGCAGGTAATCCTATACCCAAGAAACCTTTTACAATTCCCGATAAAAAAAATGTGACCAACATAAATGTTAGAATACTTAGATCATTAGATGGGAAAAAGTATTCAAGTAAATTAACTTCCAAATTTATCTCCAAATAGCGCGTGAATTATTTATTCTGCTTCTATATTGAAGCTTTGGGGTAAAGCAGATTGTATAATTTTAAACGCTGGATCTTTCCCGAAGGACCTTTTGGTAGATCTTCCATAACATGAATTTTATCAGGAGACTTAAATTTTCCAATATTTTTTATGCAGTGCTCATGAAGATCTTTTAAATCCAGTTTAATGTTTTCTCTTGGGATAATACACGCCTCAACTCTTTCACCGTAATTCTGGCAAGGAACTGCAAAAGCGGCTGCCTCAAGCACACTATCATGATCGAGTAAAGCTTCGTCAATTTCCCTTGGAGCTATGTTTTCGCCGCCTTTAATAATTAATTCTTTTATACGGCCAGTTACAAAAATATAGCCATCCTCATCCATGTAGCCCAAGTCACCTGTTTTTAGCCAGCCTTCTTTCGTTATTGTTTTCGCAGTTTCATCTGGCTGCTTGAAATATCCTTTCATTACATTGTCGCCTTGAACTAAAATTTCGCCTGTTGTGCCTCGCGTTACCTCTTCATTTAAATCATTGCCTATCATAAGATTATTTCCGTGTGCTTTGCCCGGAGAGCCTATCTTTCGAGTTTTTGGAGGTAAAGGATTGGTTGAAATTTGCGAACCTGTTTCTGTCAGTCCCATCGTTTCGATTATTGGCAAGTTAAAGCGGTCCTCAAATTTACGGTGTATATCTGGGGATAAAGGTGCGGAAGCTGACCTTGCAAAACGTAAACAGGAGATTTTTCCTGGCATTTCTTTGTGATTGAGAATGTAAGAATACTGAGTTGGTACAGCTGAAAACCAACTACAACTGTGCTTTTCAATTAGTCCCCAAAAAGCGCCCACTGAAAAACGATTAGGGATTACAAGAGTACTCGCTGAGGCTAGCGTCCCCATGACTGT
>Ga0208277_1001546_pt1 | contig 13373 bp, 12 predicted proteins | sample ETNtaG_5_FD_185782 | JGI IMG/M metagenome (GOLD analysis project Ga0208277, IMG submission 185782) | Marine microbial and viral communities from oxygen minimum zone, Eastern Pacific Ocean - ETNP201406SV205 (SPAdes) (version 2) | ecosystem: Environmental > Aquatic > Marine > Oceanic ...
CACATTCGGAGAGACTACAATCGGAACCGGACAAGATCTACCGACCGTTGTACGCTTGATTGGAACAGCAGATGTACCATCATTCGCACCATCAATAATTGCTATCAGCGCAGCAGGATTATTCGTCAGCGCACTGGTTCTACAGAGCCGCCGTGATGAAGAAGAAGAGTCTCTAGAAGAGATGATCCTTGAAGCAGATGAGCAAGCAGTGAGCCCAGTTATCGCTACCATTCTGATGGTTGCAATTACTGTGGTTCTATCTGGTGTGATATATGTCTGGGCATCCAGCCTTGCAGATACATCTGCAAAGGGTGTTCCTCGTATGACCTTTGACGTTGATTCAGAAAGTGGAGAATTCCACAGAATCACAGTCACTGCAAGTCAAGTGGAACTAGCAACACAAGCTATGGAAGTAACTGTCGAATATACTGACTCTACTGGACAAGTAGTCTCTGGCACATACAATCTTGCTGAGACAACTGTTTACGGATTCTACCCTGGTAACTCACCAAGTATGGTTACCTTTGGAGATGCAGTAGGCGGAGAAAACGGTGCTGTAAAGTCAAGTTTCGATACGGGTGACACAATTTACGTCAAGACTATTGATGAAAATGGTGAACCAATCGGTGACATGTATATCTCGATCAGTTACGTGCCAAATACCGGACCAGGTTCCGTTCTAAGAACTTGGGACAGTCTTTGAGACAGTGAATGATTGGTGAGCACTTCATCCTCTCTTTCGAGAGAGGATGGAGTCTCAACTTGTACGCAAAAATACCCACCTCTAGAGGTGGGGGACGCCCCACAAAGGAGTGTGGCCCCAGGATTTCGATCCTGGGGCCCGCCCCTCTGTAACCTTTCTTTCTTCTTTTATTTTCAACAAGTCCAAGTGCGATAGCCTGCTCCCCTCAAATGGAGTGATAGATTTGGATAAGCCACTATGTGTTGCATTCGATTGTGATGGCGTATTAGCTGATTCTATTTCCTCTTGGAGAACAATTCACGATCATTTCGGAACTAGTTCCAAAGATTTACTTCAAATGTTCATGGCTGGTGAATTAACAGATAGTGAATTCATGGCAGCAGATATCGCATTGTGGAAAGAGAAATCCTCCAAGATTCATAGAGATGACTTGTTTAGAGCGTATTCTGGCTGTAAGTTGATGAAAGGGGCTAAGGAATTAGTTGCAGATTTAAAATCTGCAGGAGTCCATGTCGCAATCGTATCTGCAGGTGTTGATTTGTTTGTACAGTCAATTGCAGGTCTGGTAAAAGCAGATGATTGGATTGCTAATGGTTTCGAGTTTGATGAAGAGGGGTGGTTATTGGATGAAGGCGTAGTAAGAGTCCCTTCCAAGCAAAAGTACACCTCCATACAAAGGCTTCTCGACATACTTGATTGTCCACCTGAAAGATTGGTTTCTATTGGAGACTCAAGTATGGATTTATCGATGAAAATCGAAGGTTCAACCTTCATCGGATTTAATCCTCAGAGGGATGAAGCCAAAATTGCATTCGCAGAAGCAGGAGTAACTGTCGTAGAGTCTAATGATTTGGATGATTTACGTCCTTATCTTGGTCTCTGAACTTTTTTCATTCAGCAAAAACAGCGTACTGCGTGGTAGTTTTTGATAGTGGGCCCGGTGGGAATTGAACCCACGATCAACTCGGTGTAAGCGAGGTGTCATAACCGCTAGACCACGGGCCCAACCGAGCCTACTTGGCACCTCTTTTTGAATAGAACCCCTGTAACTTCAAGAAGTACGGGCTCTCGTGTCTACCTGATGGATGAGGAAGTCCAAGCATTGGCGGCCCGATTGGTTCGCCGAATAAAAGAGGTAAATGCAACCATTACGATTGCAGAATCTTGTACCGGTGGTCTACTATCTAGTACTTTGACAGATATTTCTGGTGCTAGTGATTGGTTTGGCCAAAGCTGGGTTTGTTACTCATACGAATCTAAGATCAATGAATTAGATGTTCAAAGAGAACTTTTAGAATCAAAAGGCGCTGTAAATGCAACAGTTGCTATTCAAATGGCAGACGGTGCTAGAATTCGTTCTGGTGCAGATATTGCGATATCAATAACGGGTATTGCGGGGCCAGTAGCACTTAATTCAAACAAACCCGTTGGCTTAGTTTATGTCGGAATTGCTTCCGAACATTGGGCAAATGCAGAATCTGTTCAAATGGGGGGTACACGACAAGAAAATAAGATTTCATTCGTACATTTTGCATTAAAAACTGCAATTGATTGCTGGGATAAAGCCAAGGTAAGGCAGAAAGATGCGATTGCTGAGAAAAAGAAGGAAGCTGCTGATGCCGCCGTAGCAATGGCAAAGTCTGATGCACAAAAGGCACGTCGAGCAGCAGAGGCTGCTGCAGGGGCTCCATGGCAAGACGAGTCATGGCAAGACCCAGGTGCTTCTGTAGGTGATGACACAGACATAAAATGGGAAAACGAGTGAATAATTTTCTCAAATTATCCGAACACCTCTTGTACGTCCGATTCTGTCTTGTAATCATGGCAACCGGTTGGGGCGAGATTCTCCAGCACTTAATGAGTGCAGGGCTGATTGTCAACCGCGGTGTAAAAGAGCGATTAGAGCAGCACTATGACCCATTGGGGCTAATTGCTGAACTTCATTCGAAGGGTGTAAAGGGGCTAATGACAGTAGACATGGTTCCTGCTGCAAACCCCGGCAGAGTCATAGCTCCAATTGCAGAATCTACGCCAGAAATAATCAATTTACGAAATAATCTTCCAGATTGGAGTAGAGAAGATTTTCCTATGGATGCGGTAGATGCCATAATCGACATCAAAGTCCATTACGACATTACCGGTAACAGTACTACTGAAGGTAAAATGGGAGATATCAATAACGCCTTCAACGATCGTCTTGAAAGGCTGCGTAAATTGATAATTACAAACTCTAATCTACCGCGAAGGCCAATGGAGATAGCACGCCTACAGGCTGAAAAAGGGAGGTTCCAAGCACGTGAAAATATCGCTGTAGCGATTGGTTTGGTAAATGACCCTCGTCATACAAAAAATGGCCATCTGATGTTCTCATTAGAAGATGCAAGCGGAGAGATGAATTGTTTGCTGATGAATCGTAAGGGAGAAGATCGGGTGATTGAGCACGCTCAAATCGTAGAATCGGGTCTTATGCCAGATGATGTAATTGGAGTATCGGGTACCTTCTCACAAAATGGAGATATGTTCTACATCAACGACCTTCATTTCCCAATGCAGGACAAACATGACAAGACCTTTGCAGAGCAAGGAGTCTCTGTTGCTTTCTTGTCAGATATTCACGTAGGCAGCAAAACATTCCTCGAGGCACAATGGCATAAAATGATTCAGTGGTTCAATAATGACCCTCTGGCTAGGACTATCAAATATCTTGTTTTATCAGGAGATTGTGTAGATGGAGTCGGAATTTATCCGGGACAGGATAACGAATTGGCAATCAAAGATTTGTATGGCCAATATACAAGATTTGCAGAATTGCTGGAATTATTGCCTGAGTGGGTAGAATGTATCATGCTTCCCGGAAACCACGATGCAGTTAGGCCTGCTGAACCTCAGCCAACATTGGAGCCAGATATACAACAAGACTTCAACAGTACTACATTTGTAGGAAATCCGTGCGACTTCAGCCTTGACGGAGTTAGACTTTTGTCATATCATGGCAAATCGATTGATGATTTCGTTGCAGGTCTTAGAACTGTTACTTACCGCGACCCTGTTGAAGCGATGAGGCAAATGTTACGCCGTAGACACCTTGCCCCTCAATGGGGAGGGAAAACACCACTTTCTCCTGAGCCAGAAGATGGGCTTGTAATTAGAGAAGTACCCGACATTTTCGTAACCGGTCACGTTCATGGTCATGCATGTGTCGATTTTCGTGGGACTACACTGGTTTGTTCTTCAACTTGGCAGGACCAAACCTCGTATCAGAGGATGTTAGGTTTCCAGCCTAAACCATGTATGCTAACAATAGTGAATCTTGGCACTCACAAATCGATTTCAATACCGTTTGCGTGATTACCAAATATGGTCTTCAAGAGTTCCTTCACTGACTACTTTTGTGATTCCAGTAATGCCCTGGGTATCATCCACTAGCAACAAGTGAATTGCTCGATTATGAACTCCTGAATTAAAGTCCATTCCCCTGTGATCTACACCGATTAGGGTGCCATCTAATTCGGCAAACATCCATGCAGGTGTTGCTTTAGGTAAATCTTCTCGGCGAATTAGAAGCCATCTAAGTCCTTTCATTTCTTGGCGAAGTTCGCCTTCAATTTCGTGAAACCATCTTGAAAACATAGTCACACCTTGAATCTCAATAATGCAACAGCGCCGCCCATTCCCTGTAATTGCTCTCCTGCATCATGATCCGTTGAGCATTGTATTAGATTAGCACCGATATCACTGAGCCCGTTGACTACAGATTCCCAATCGTCTTTCCTCAACAGGTCTGCACTGACCAATAGGGTTTCAATGGCGCCTTCCTCTAGTGCTTTGATAATGGATTCCCGGCCATAGGCTACAGCACCGTCTGTAGAAATCCGTTTCCATGCCTCTTCCAACATTGCAGTTTCTTTTACAACAGCATGTTCGGAAAGAACATCACCTGCAAGACCTTCGCTAATTACTTCGTTCGCAGCACCACGTCCACCCATACTAGTTGCAATCAATTTCTTAGGCCCATTTATCAGCGGTGCCAATTTTTCTCTAGAATGTCCGGGCCCACAGATTACAATTGGAGTGCCCTCCTTGATTGAGTCGTTTGCTTCCTTTGCAATTTTTTCGAAGAATGATTTCGAAACCCCTTCACTGATTTTAGCTCCAGTATATTTCCCTCCTCCTCGCATTGTCCAAGTTGAAACTTCTCTCACTCCTCGACCACTGACCTCGTACAATATCGCTTCATCTGCTTCAACAACAAGAATCACTACCTTCGCTTTACCACTATCTGCGCAAGCCTGTCTAATCAAATCCTGATCCACGGATGGGAACTGATGATTCGAAGTTAGTTCAACTTCGTCTCTAACTTCGACTATGTGTGTGTGGTGACTGCCATGGTCGAATTGAGCTTCTTCGATTATTCCATGGACTCGTAATGTCTCTGCAAATGTATGAAACTCATTCGATTCGATTGCTAACTTAATCCACATCTTCTTCCTTTCAGCGGCTTTTGCTCTACCGCCTTCTTGGCCGGCGGTTGTTTGGTCACGTCTTTCTCCAAGCATCCCTAGACTTCTTCCCTTGACACATAGCCTTGCTAGTGTCCAGAGGTCGTCATCGCAGTCTATCCGAATACGATACAACCCGAAATCACGCTTGAGGACCTGCATCAGTCTCACCCAAATACGCCGAGTAGGTTTCCGTCTTCATCCATGTCCATGTCTGAAGCAGCAGGACGCTTAGGCAACCCAGGCATTGTCATAATCTCACCTAGGACTGCAACCACGAAACCAGCACCGGAGTTCAGTCTAAATTCTCTGATTGGTACTTCGAAGCCAGTAGGTGCGCCCAACATGTTAGCATCATGGCTAAATGAATACTGAGTTTTTGCCATGCAAACTGGCAAGTTTCCATATCCCCAAGAATTGATTTGCTTGAGTTGACGATCCGCCTTTGCTTGAATATTGATGCCATCAGCACCATAAATTCTAGTGGCTACTCTCAGGGCCTTTTCTTCAATTGGCGTATTTGGATTGAATAGTGGAGTGAATGGCCTTCCTGCTGCTATGTGGTCTTGACAAGATACTACCACTGCTTTTGCTAATTGCGCTCCACCTGCTCCTCCTTTTGCATGTACTTCGGTCAGGCAAACTTGTGATGCGCCCGATGCACGAGCGCACTCGATTAGACAATCTAGCTCCGCATCGGTATCGCTGGCGAATCTGTTTACAGATACTACAACAGGCATTCCAAACTCGGACATATTACGTATGTGACGGTTAAGGTTACTTTGCGCACCAGTTCGGACAGCGTCGACATCTTCTTTTTCGATTTCTTCCTTGGAAGGGCGACGTGCAGCACGTTCTCCAAACGCTCCTCCATGTAATTTCATAGAACGGACAGTGACATTCACCACGACACAGTCAGGTGCTTTTCCAGAATTTGCTGCTTTGATATGCATGAACTTTTCAGCACCCATGTCTGAACCAAAACCGGCCTCAGTAACTACGAAATCAGCAGCACCTAGTGCGAGCCTGTCTGCAATGATGGATGAGTTTCCATGAGCGATATTTGCAAATGGACCACCGTGGATGAATGCAGGATCTCCTTCGATTGTCTGCACAAGATTCGGTAAGAAGGCCTCACGCAGAAGCAGTGACATTGCACCCGCTGCACCGATATCTTCGGCTTTCACCGGACTGCCATCCATGCGTTGACCAATTACGATTTCACCGAGTCTCTTTCGTAAATCTGCATAATCTTTAGCCAAAACCAAAATCGCCATGACTTCACTTGCTGCTGTAATATCGAAGCGGTCTTCCCTGACTACTCCATTTGCAGGACCGCCAAGTCCTACTGTAACATTCCTAACCGATCTGTCATTCAAATCAATTACTCGTGGCCAAATAATTCTAGTAGAATCGATTTTTTCATCATTTCCATGCTTGAGGTGGTTATCTATCATCGATGACAATAAGTTGTGAGAACTTGTCACAGCGTGCAAGTCACCTGTGAAATGGAGGTTGATGTCTTCCATTGGAAGTACTTGCGAATGGCCCCCACCTGCAGCGCCACCTTTGATTCCAAATACCGGCCCCATTGATGGTTCACGAATGACACATGTGGCTCGCTTTCCTATTCTGTTCAGTGCCTGGGTTAATCCGATTGTTGTGACGGTCTTACCTTCTCCAAATGGAGTCGGATTAACACTTGTTACTAGGATAAGAGAACCTTGTGGTTTAGATAGCCTAGATTTTAGCGCTTCCCATGTTATTTTCGCTTTACCACGACCCATTGTCATGATTTCATTATCACTGATTCCAAGCTTCCATGCTATAGCTGAAATTTCTTCCATTTCTGCGGCTCTTGCAATCTCGAGGTCGCTCTGCATAGAAGCCTTGGAGCATTGGAGGGTTATAGAAACCACGGCCCCTTTAGGGGCCGAGAAAGGTGGTTTCACTCTTCCTTCATGCTACCCAAGTAGTCAGGTAGGTCTACACCTGCCATCTTAGCAACATCATGCACTGGTGGCAATGAGTGTATTAGGCTAGATACGAAGTTAGCAGTCGAGCCTTCTCCTTTTCCTGAACCTGCGGAATCCCATACTGTGATCTTGTCAATCTTCAGGTTGGAAATCGCTTCGACTTGGCGAGATACGATGTTCTCAATCTTTTCGACCATCAGTAAAGTAGCAGCAGCCTTTGAGTCTCCTCCTGCACTAGAAATTAGGTTTGAGTAACCTGCAGCCTTTGCTTCTAGTACCGCCTGGATACCTTCCGCTTCAGCCTTGTATCTGGCAAGAATAGCGTCTGCTTCACCAGCAGCGATACGGCGTTGGCGTTCTGCTTCTGCTTCTGCAGCAATCTCGATCTGAGTCTTTGCGATCTCTTCACGTACGATTTCTTCAGCCTTGAGTCTCTCTTGTTCTAGCAAGTACTGTGCTTTCTGAACTTCCATTTCCGCTGTTCTACGAGCAACTTCAGACCTTTGCATTGCTTCCGCTTCTTTCTCAGCAAGACTTGCATTGTAATCAGCGATGCTTCCTCTGGATGTGTTCTCTCCTTCGATTGCATTTGCTTCCAAAGCAGCGACTTCCTTACGTCGGTCTGCATCAGCCGCTTTCTTTCCTTTCTCAGCAGCTGCTGTGTTCTCAGCGACTTGAATGTCACGAGTACGGTATGCTTCTGCTTGTCCAATGTCACCATCACGATTAGCCTGAGCAACGTCGGACTTTGCAGCGTTTACCGCACCTGCAGCAGCCTTCTGTCCAATACTCTCGATGAAGTCAGAATCATCTGTGATGTCACTGATGTTAACGTTGATTAGGTTAAGTCCTAACTTGTTAAGTTCGTGACCAACGTTACTTCGGATAGCCTCAGCGAATAGTTCACGGTCGGAGTTGATTTGCCTGATAGTTAGAGAAGCGACGGTAAGACGAAGTTGACCGAAGATAATCTCAGAAGCCATTTCCTGGATTTGTGCAGGAGTAAGGTGTAGTAGGCGTTCTGCAGCATTGTTCATGATTGTAGGGTCTGTACTGATACCTACTGTGAACGTAGAAGGAACGTTGATTCTGATGTTCTCTTGTGATAGAGCACCAGTCAATGGAATGCTAATTGTCAGAGGGATCAGACTCAATTTCTTGTAGTCTTGAATCAATGGCCAAACCATTGTTGCACCACCATGGATACACTTGGATGCCCTGCCACCACTAACTCTTCCATATACTACCAATATTTCGTCAGAAGCACAGCGCTTGTATCTTGTTACAAGCATGATTATTCCAAATGCAAATATAAGTCCAGTTCCCATTATTAATAGGAATAAAGTTGTTCCAGTGTCCATATTTCTCGCCTCACTCTTCTTCTATTTCTATTTCATCTCCACTGTTTAGTGGTTCGACAATCATAGTAGCTCCTATGACTTCTACGACTTTGATTAGTTCACCGCTTGGTATTGATGCAGTTTTGTCTTTTGCACGGGCTGTTAGTGTGCGTAGAGTACCATCAACTGCAACCTGTACTTCTCCAGTTGAGTTAGGTAAGATACGTGAGTAAACTTGCCCTCTTTCTCCAACAGCATCTGAGTGTCTCATAGTTCCATCCGCTTGCAAGTTTGTTATTCCCTGCATCATGACTCTTACCATGTAAAGTGAACCTCCTGCTGCGAAACCACCTGCAACAACAGCCAGTAGTTCCATTCCAGTTGCTGAAACCGTGAATAGTCCCATCAATCCGAACATCATAATTGCTGCAGCAATTCCTTGAAGACTGAATAACTCGAATGAGAGGTCAGTATCCATGCTGAAGTCAGTATCAAAAGCAGTATCAACAACTCCACCCAAAATGTCTCCAACAAGCATTAGAGCCATCATTACTATGAAAAATGCCGCACCTAATACTGCACATGTGATGAAAATTAGTTCTATCGCGGATGGAGCGTTAAAACCTAGCGCCTCAGCAAACCAATCTAGTAGACCCATACTCGACCCTGTCCTACGCTTGTCGCTTTACTTAATGACCTTATTCCCAGCAGTATTAACTGTCATTTTCTTGTTTTAATTGATATTTTTCGAATATCGCAACAGTTGAAACAGAAAGCCCTGCCAAAATTGCAGAAATTATAATGTGTAAACCAGCGCTGTAACCTATCAGGAATACCCAAAGAGGTAGAAACATGATTAGAAACCTTTTCATGAATGGCCAGAACCCCTCGAATAGGTTTTCTGAACCATCATCAATCATTAATTTCAACTCAGAAAAATACGGTTCCAACAAAAATGGTCAGTAACCACAAGCCCACTCCGAACCATATGCCTTTGCCTTGTTTAGAAATTTGATCTTCGTGTACTTCTTTATTCAGGTTTTTCATAGGGTTGATCAATAATTCTCTTTGCTCAGACCTTAGAACTATTAGGCCAAGAACGAAACATGCTGCAGCACCTGCTCCGAACAATGTGGTAATAGCACTCTCGACTTCTTCCATCAACTTCAATGCAAGCCAAATCTGAGTTGCTGCCATCAAGAACCAGAGAAATGAACCTCGTTCGACTGCTGCTGTCATGAATCTCCCAAAACTTATTCATAATTCATGATTGCCCCGTTTTGTTTAACGATTTCTAACTAAATGTAGGCTTATTCAAGTACTGGAACTTGTGATTATGTCCTATGGCGAAGGTGAGTCACGCGGTGGCCGGCGAGCCAATTGTTCACTCATTATCTCCGGTGTTGACCGCACTTGTCCACTCTCACCTTTCACGGATTGATGGGATTACATTACCTGGTCTGAAAGGAGTTGTTGTTATTCCCACACAAGGAGTAGAGAATGCTCTGGCATGGGGTTATGCAGGTTCCCTACCTTCTCCGCCAGATTGGGAGTTAGTTGGCTCACCATTGGGTAAGTTCAGAGCCAACACTCTTCTTGAAAGAGCAGTTACTGCAAGTATTAACGCACATACAGAGGCGGACCCTCGCCTTCCAAATGCTCCATTACCGATTGTTAATTTCGAATCAACCCCGGTTTTCGATGATGAGGTGTGGCTTTCTCTCACTTCTCCACTCAAACATCAGTTGTCAGCAGCAGCAGTGAAATGTATCGATAACGCAATGGAAATCCGCTCAGTCAATACTTTACGGTGGGATGGTCAATCATGGTGGGCTGCTTCTACCGATGGCCCTGGAATGCTCATTGTAGCAGAAGCATTTGGATACAAAACATCCAGTGTTCTTGGAATAAATGGAGGCGGAGGTGCTGCTAGGTCTGTAGCCGCTGCATGGTGTAGAGCAGGAGGCTCAATCAACCAGATAGGGGGCAATCGCCTCCTAGATGAAGATGGGCCATGGACATTTACTGAAGATGAACCTTCGATTCGTATAGATTTCGAAAATGATGGTGGAGATCTACAGGTTATGTATGACCCGATGGAAGGAGATTACGATTCAAGAATAGATAAGTTGTCTAATTTTGCAGATGGACGTTGGCTATTATGTGCTCAGCATCTGATGTCTTGGGCTAGCCTTTGGGCTCCAAAATATGCGGAGCAACTTCCTTCAATTTCTCTATTAATGACCAGGTTGGTTGCTGTTGAGGTGCATTTGGAATGAAGAAAGTAGTGCTATTTTTGATCACTCTCATGATTCTTCCTAGCGCTATGGCAGAAGAATTTCCTGTTCAGAACCTTAACTCAGGTTTTGTTGGATGGTCACAAAATGAAAGCCCTTCAATAGATGAATACAGAATCTCTTATCCAGCTATTTCAGATGGTAAAGATGCATATGTGGCTCAAAATGGACCATTTGCGATTGTAGTTTTCATTCCTGATGATGGGGAATCAGTAGAGCAATACATCTGGCTTCAAGATGGACTTTCCAAGTGGGGTTATTTCACCATAGTTACTTCTTCAACTTGGGAGGCTATTGAGCAGCAGTTGATTGATTGGAACCAAAATGGATCTGATGACCTTCCCAGTTTGCAAGGGATGTTGGCCTTGAACCACATATCTCTTTCAGGGCACGGAACGGGTGCGCACGAAGCTGCAGAGATTGTAAAGTCAGGAGTGTCTGAAATCGATGGATTATTTGGCTTAGGTTTTGATGGCACATCTACTTCTACCACCTCAGAGGTAATACTTTCTAATCCAGCATCTGCATTATTCTTGACCGGAACTACTGACGAAATCGCTCCCGCTAGCGAGAACATAATGACATATGCCGAAGATTGGTACGGGGCATGGCAGATTATGCATCCTCGTGGAGCAAATCACTTGGGGTACCAAGAGAGTGATACCTTCTTCGAAAGATTTTCAGATGGCGATTCAACTATGGGTAGAGATGGGCAGCAAGAACATGCCTTGAATCACATACTTCCTTACTTGAATCTGTCACTTAGAGGTGACGATTCTGCATATCAAGCAGCTTTCAATCGAGAAGACAAATCGGTTTCTTCAGATCCAGATTCTTACATCGATGAAGACTTATCTCGCTCTCGATTGTATGATATGAGTAATATCTCATCAACAGCATTGTCGGTTTTACAAGACCAAGAGTTTACAATTTCTTCAGATGTAAAAATGCGAGATGGAGGCATTGCAATTGGTAATACTACATGCCTATTGCCAAGTGGTGAAACAGTGGCTGGCACTTTACAAAATGAAGTAGCATCATGCACACTCAATGGCTCGATGTTGTCGCCTGGTGTTGCTATGATCGAGATACAAGTTGCAGATTATTCGTTTTCAGATTGGTTAGATTTCACAGTTATACGTTTAGGCACTCCTTTGGAAATCACAGAACCACTACCTGAAATTACATTGAATCAGCACTCATCTGTTACTATCACACCCGATATGTTCGCGGTAGATCCGGATGGTGAAAATGTAAAGTTCTTGGACGCTTACATGGTTTTTGATAATGATAGCATTTTGGAAATTAATAATTCTTTGACTGAGTTAACAATAACTCATCAAAATATCCAAGAATGGGATGGTACAATGGAAATGCATCTTGTTTTAGCAGCAGGAGATGACATTGCTAACATCACCGTGAATGTAACGGTAATTCCGGTTAATGATATGGTTGTCCAGGATGATGTTATCCCTCAACAACAAACAATTGAAGATGCTGAAAGCATAATTGTAGATTTGAACCAGTATGTCAGTGATCCAGAAGGGCAAACATTGGTAGCAATAGCTTCTAGAGATTATCCTGGTCTAAGAATTGATACAACATTGGCAACTATTTTGATAGATCCTCAGACACACTGGAATGGTGCGGAACTAGTGGAAATCTTGGTGTCAGACGGAATTACAACTCCAATCACAGTAGTCGTCCCAATCAATGTAGTTCCTGTCGATGATATAATCCAATTTTCTGATTCAGTTATTGAAGTTGAAATGGATGAGGATAGCGTACTTATCCTAGATTTAGGGAACTTTACCATTGATGTAGATGATGATGAACTGATTTACGAAGTATCAGGTTCTTCAGAAATCGTTGGTTTTTCGTTAACTGGTGATGAACTTGTCATCGCAGGTAATCCTGATTTATTCGGTATAAGCGAGTTTACAGTAAATGTTAGCGATGGTTCTAGCAACAGTTCGATGAGTCTCACAGTCGATACAAAATCAGTCCCTGATTTACCAGTGGCTGGGATTTCTACCATCGACGTAGATGGTAACACAATCTCAATCTTGTGGACTATTTCCGATAAAGATGGAGGTGCCGGATTAATTTATTCAGTAACATTTGCCGGTGAGTCAATCGAACAGGGCACTGAATGTGCAGGAGACAAGTTATTGACTTGTGTTACCAATACTGAAACCGGGCCAGAGGGGACATTCACAGTAGAAGTGAAAGTTTGGGATGGTGTTGCTCAAGAATGGTCAAACACTGCTTCAAAAGATGTTGAAGTCAAAAATGTGGTAATCTCTCAAGATGATGCCGAATCAGAAGTGGCAATCGGAGATTGGGTACTACCAATCGGCCTTGGCCTGATGGTCATTTTACTAGCTGGATATCTTATCCTCTCAAAAAGAGAATAATCAAAGAGGTATATTTCCGTGTTTCTTAGGTGGGGACCATTCACGTTTGGAAGATAGAATCCTTAGGGCCCTAATCAGGCGGATACGGCTTTCTTCAGGCTCGATAACATCGTCTAGCCATCCGTTACGAGCTGCAACATA
>Ga0208277_1001547_pt1 | contig 13372 bp, 9 predicted proteins | sample ETNtaG_5_FD_185782 | JGI IMG/M metagenome (GOLD analysis project Ga0208277, IMG submission 185782) | Marine microbial and viral communities from oxygen minimum zone, Eastern Pacific Ocean - ETNP201406SV205 (SPAdes) (version 2) | ecosystem: Environmental > Aquatic > Marine > Oceanic ...
TATCAAACAGAAAAGATACGGACCGACGACGGCCGCGACGACCGAACGACGACGCGCGGCGCCAGACGACGACGCCCTCGACGTCGCACGCGCGCGCGAACACGCGCGGAGTATATCGACGCGTCTCACCTCGCGTCGCCGCGCTCTTTGTCGACGCGACCGAACGACGGGGCAATGCTTCGCGCGCGCGCCCCGAGCGCGCGGCCGGGACGTGTCGTGACGACGACGAGGACGGCGCGCGTGACCACCGCCGCGATGCGATGCGCGGTCGCGAGCGGTGTGGACGTCGCTCTCGCGCGTCGTGACGGTGCGCGCGCTCGAGAGACGGCGCGCGCGACGCGCCAGGGACGCGCGCGGCGGGGACGGATAACGATGACGAGGACGCGCGCGAGCGGCGAAGACGCCGACCCGGTGACGACGAACGCGACCTCGACGTCGGTGTTGGACGATGCGGATGAGGAATACGACGTCGTGGTGATCGGAAGCGGCATCGGAGGTTTGTCGTGCGGGTCGTTGTTGGCCAAGTACGGGTACAAGGTGAAAATTTTCGAGAGTCACTACTTGGCGGGCGGGTGCTGTCACATGTTCGATCATCGAGCGCCGGATGGATCGTTGTATAAGTTTGAAGTCGGACCGTCGATTTGGGAGGGTTTGGATCGTCCGACGGGTAATCCGTTGCGAATGGTGTTCGACGCATTGGGCGAGGAGGTGCCAGTGAAGACGTACGACGGCATTTCGATGTGGACGCCGGAGGGTCACTGGAGGTTTCAAACGGGCGACGACGAAGCACCGGGTGGGTTTTGTGATTTGTTGCGTGAAAAGGCGACTGATCCCGAGCTGGCGATCAAGGAGTGGAAGGCTCTGAAGGGTCGATTGGAGCCGTTGTATGACGCGCTCGACGCGTGTCCGCTCACCGCGCTTCGTCAAGACGCCGGTTTGTTGGTCAGCACGGTGATCGCGATTCCGTTCTACTTGACGCACCCGAACGTGATGTTGGACATTCCGTACATTTTGGACTCTTTCCATAAGTTATCCCGACAGTACGTCTCTGAGCCGTTCTTGAAGCAATGGATCGACATGTTGGCGTTTTTCAGCGGATTCCCGGCGGAGGGAACCATGGGCGCGACAATGATTTATAGTATTCCGGGTTTCCACAGACCCGGGGCGTCGCTGTGCGCGCCGGAAGGCGGCACGCAGGCGGTTGTTGATAAATTACAGTATTGTCTGGAGAAGTTTGGCGGTGAGTTGCAGCTCAAGTCTCACGTCGACGAAGTCATCGTCGAGGACGGCGAGGCGAAGGGCGTGCGTCTTCGTAACGGCAAAATCATCAAGGCGAACCACGCCGTGGTGTCGAACGCGACGATTTGGGACACGGTTCCGATGCTTCCAGGCACGGAGAAGCTTCAAGAGCAAGGATTAGATCAAGCCGTCGCGTGGAAGGAGGAAATGTCTGAGATTCCCGCACTCGGTAGCATCATGCACTTGTTCCTCGGCATCGACGCCACCGGTTTGCCCGATCTCGATCCGTCCCATCTGTGTGTGTTGGACTGGAACCGACCTTTGGGTGATCCGCAAAACGTCATCACCATCTTTATTCCGACGGTGCTCGATCCGGAAGTCGCGCCGGACGGTAAACACATCATCCACGTGTACACCGCCGGGAGCGAACCGTTCGACATTTGGGAAGGCAAGGACAGAGGTAGCCAAGAGTATATGGATTTCAAGCGCGAGCGCGCGGAAATTTTGTGGGATGCCATCGAACGCATCATTCCGGACATCCGCAGCCGAGTCGAGGTCGAAGTCTACGCCTCTCCGCAGACGCATCAACGCTTTTTGCGTCGTCATCGCGGCACGTACGGTCCGGCGCTTCCCGCCGGCGGAAGTCTCTTCGGAGTTCTCCCGCTCCCGGAGGTTCCGCAACCCGGCGTACTGTCGCCCATCCCCAAGTTATTACGCTGCGGTGACTCCGTGTTCCCAGGCGTCGGCGTGCCCGCGGTCGCCGCCTCTGGCGCCATCGCCGCGTCCACGCTCGCGCCGCTTCCCAAGCACTTGGGTCTCATGTGGGACGTCGCGCAGACTCAAAACGCCTTTTGGCGCAAGGAAGGCGGCAAGGAACAGTGGCTCGCCACCACTCCATCACCGTTCCACCCCGCCACCGGCGGCGGCGCCGAGTTCATGACTCCCGATCAATATTTTAAGCCAAAGACGGACGCCGTCAAATCCGTCGCCGCCGTGGGGAAGGGCGAAACCAGCGAAACGGTAGAGAAGGTGGAAGCGAACGACTAATACGTCCTCTCATCTCTCTCACCATAGATCTATATTGTGTAGTGCGTACTCTGTATACTCGTTCGTAAAGCGAGCTGTCTTCCCTCCGTCCCCGCTCGACGAGTCGTCTTCCTCGTCCTCGTCCTCGTCCTCGTCGCGAGCCAACCGTTGTGCCGATTGCTCGTCAGAGCTCGTCTCGCGGTCGCGGTCCTCATGTCGGCGGGGGCCGCCCCCGCGCGCATGGTGGCGCGCGTGGGGACGACGTGCGGTGCGCGCGACGTCACGTGCGATGATTTACACGCGCGGCGACGGGAATACATCGTCGCGCCCACGAGCGCGCTCTCCAAGCAACTGCGAGAAATCGTTGGGAATTCGCGGGATTTACCTCTGGTGTATCTGTTGATCAACGTCCTGAGCACGGTGCCGGCGATGGGATTGATGCTGTTGAAGAGTGTGCCGTCGCATGCGCTGGGATTGACGTACTTTGCGTGCGTGCACGGACTGTACCTGCAACGATTCACTTCGGCGTTGAGGCATTCGACGCGTTCGCCGGCGTTTCGTCGAGACTCGATGGTGGGGCGAGCGATGAATGTGATGGCGCCGATGTTGCTGACGCCGCTTTTAGGGATAATCAGTGGGTCGCACGCGTCGTTGGATTCGATGATGCACGGTGGGGAGAACGGGACGAGTCCCGCGGCGAGATATCAGAGAGATAGTCCTTTGGCGTTTGTGGGATTTTGGATGCGGTTTACGTTCGGTTCGCTCGTGGAGCTTCCTCTGTGCGTGATCGAGAAGAAGAGGTACGGGGCGGCGGTGCAGTACGTCTTGGGCACGCTGACGGCGCGCGCAGTATTTATGTACGCGGCGTCCATCAACGCGGTGGCCGCGTTTTGGATTTTCATCGCGCCGTACTTCACAACCTCATTCATGTTGGCGTTCGGCGCGTGGTCGCAACACATTTTCATCGATCCAGATAAACCCAAGTGTCATTATCGTTCGTCCTATTGCGTCATAAATCACGTCGATAACCAGTTGACGTTCAACGACGGATATCACACCATCTATCACGCGGACGCGAAGCTTCACTGGTCCGAGTTTCCGGAGAGGTTCGTAGCCTCGCTGGATATTTTCGCGAAGAACGATGGATTGATTTTCGACGGCGTGGGGGTTTTCGGGATTGGAATAGCGGTCATGTGTGGGAGGTTAGACTGGTTAGCAGATAGATACGTGTACGTAGGACAGCGGACGAGAACAAAGGCTGAGATTGTCGAGCTTCTCAGACGAAGGCTGAGACCTGCGCTAGCGAACAAAAAACAACATTAGCTCCGCTCATAATAAATCACCTACCGCACCTTTGCGATCGTCTCCAAAAGCGTCGCGTGAAGCGCGGGCGTTGACGTCGCGACGATGCCAATGTCAATGTCGAGGAAACGACCATTCGAGAAATCCAACGGGTTACCGACGCCGTCCGTGATGACCCCTCCAGCCTCTTGCACCACGATCGCCCCCGCGGCGTGATCCCACACCTTTTCTCTGTAACTCGCCGGCGGAAATCTCAGATACATGTTCGTGTCCCCGCGAGCGAGCGCTCCGTACTTTGCCATGCTATCGATGCGCACGGGTGGCGACGTCATGCCCATCGCCGCGCTCAACGAATTCGTGAACCCGTGATCGGCGACGATGGAATCCCCCCACGATTCCATGTACGTCGCCTCGCTCGAGTCCACCACGCGCTCGGTCGTCACTTTGACGCCCTCGTGCAAGGGTTCTCGCGCGTCCAACGCGCCGACAGTCGTCCCGCACCCTCTGTACGCGATGAAAATGCACCCCGGCGAAGATGTCGGAATTTCCGTCGCCCCTCGAGGAATCGTGTCGCTCGGCATGTTCGGGCACCCCAACACCCCTCCCGTGACTTCACCGTCCTCCATCAACGCCAATGCGATGGCGTATTGTCGACCGTTGATGAATCCTTTCGTTCCGTCGATTGGATCCAATATCCAAAACGAACCCGTTTTCCCGCCGTCCGACATGCCTCGATCGATCGCGTCCATCACCTCACCTTCGCTCAGCGCGCGACCGAGAACGTCACGCAACGTCTCGTTCACCACCTCGGTGACTCTCGCGCGAAGCACGGCGCCCGACGGTTGTCTCATGTCGCTCGCGTTTTCCTCCGCCACCAAACCAATGGCTGGGCACGACTCGGCGAGGACGCACGACACGACCGCCTGCGCGGCGAAATCAGCCACGGTGACGGGCGAATCGTCCGATTTTGACACTTTCTCCCCTCGTTGGAGATCAAACTGAATCTTCCGGCACAGCGCGCCGGCGAGCCGCACGGCGCGCGCGGCGTGCGCCATCGGTTCTGGATAATCTTCCGCGCGCGTCGCTCGCATCGTCGCGCGCGCGCGGTGCACCGATCGTCGACGACGAGAAGACATCGATGTCGACGTCATGGACGGGTCGGCGCGCGAGGAACGCGCGCGCATGGAGTCGACGCGCGGTGAATGGCGTTGATGTACACGTTTCGTTTCTTTTTACGAAGAGGAAAAACAACGGCGCGGCGTAAAAAATCATCGAATATTGATGGCGGAATCCCGCGTCAGGGCTTCCAAATCCTCGTCCTCGTCCTCGTCGTCCTCGTCCTCGTCCTCATCGACGGTGAGCTCGGACGCACCTTTCCGAGGCGGCATTAAAGCGAACGCGCCGATCTCCGCCTCGAAGACGCGCTTGGACTCTTGCGTCGCGCACACGTACTTCCCACGCATAGTCCCACGAATTCGTCGCAGCGCGCACGCGCTCGAGTAATGAAAGCTCTCCCCAACCCCCAGAACCGGTTGTTCCCCCACCACCCCTCGTCCCTGCACGCACTCGACGTTTCCGTCCTCGTCCACGACGCGCCACTCTCTCGACACGACTTGCACCGCCTCGTCGTTCCCCACGTTTGTAATCTCCACATCGTACGCGTACACGTATCGATTCACCTCCGGCGACGTCTGCGACGGCACCAACGACGCTTTCACCCGCACTCGCACGCCCTCCGTCGTCGTCTCGCTCGTCGTCTCGCTCGCCATGTCCTCCAGTCTCCGCGCGCGTCTTCGCGCGATTCCCAGCACGACGAGACTCGCGTCCAGACGTTTGGCGAGGTGCGCGTCGTCGGTCGACGCGGCGCGAAACTCTCTCCGAACGACGTCACGCGCGCGCGAGGCGTCGCGCATCGCCTCCGCGCCGCGCGCGGGCGCGATGCGCTCGAGCTCGGCGACCTCCTCCTCGGTGAACACTCGGCCCGCGGTCGTTCGCGCCGCCTGCGCCTCGAGTCGACGCGCGGCGCGAAGGAGCGCGCGGAACGACGCGCGGACGACGCGTGCGTCGGCCATGTCGCGCGAGGAGGCGAGAGGGGGGAGAAAACGCGAGGGGGCGCGCGAGGATGAATGAGGGAGGCGGCGGCGCGCCGACTGGACGAAGGCGCGCGGCGACGACTGGACGCGCGACGCTCGAGACTCGATGGACGCCGTCACGTGTGCGTATAACTCTCTCTCGCGGGCGCGCGGGGGATATCCGTCATGCGCACGGTGACGTCGATGAACGCGCGCACGGGCGGTGGCGACGGGAGACGGGGACGCGCCGCGGCGCCGCGCGTCTTCGATCGCGTCTTCGAATCCGGCGGCGGCGGCGGCGCGCGCGTCTCGCGCGCGTTCGACGAAGAGACACGCGTCGCCCGCTCGAACGCTTCATCGATCGCCCACTGTTTCTCCGCGAACGCTCGCCGCACCGCGCGTTTCTCTTCGTCCCGTCTCGTCTCCGCGCGCGCGTCCTCGCGCGCCGATTCGCGTTCCGCCGCGAGACGCCGCCGCGCCGCCGCCGCGCCGTCCCCGCGCGCGCGCAATCCCGGCCACGTCTCGGTTTCCAGTTTCACGCACGTAAACGTCACCGTCGTTCCATCGATCGCGATCGTCGTCCTCGCCGGATCGACGTCCGCGTATAAATCGCACCGCCACGCGAACGGCGTCGCCGTCGCCGCCAGACTCGACCTCGTCCCTGGCGCGAGCCAATGCATCGAATCAATCAGTGACGAATCTATCCACCGATCGTCGCGAATCGCGAGTCGCGAACGCGCGAACGCGCGAGAAAAAATCACATCGCTCGGCCGTCCGCGATCGCGTCGCTCTCGCACCTCGCGTCGACCACCGCGAGGCGTCATCGCGTCGAATCGTCATCGGTGGCGTGACCTTGACCGTCACCGCGCGCGCGGTTTGCATCCACGCGCATCCGTCGTCCTCGCGCGTCCACGGACTCTCGTCGTCGTTCGCGAGGGAGGCGAACGATCCGGGGGCATTCACACGGGCGTTCGACGCGTCCATCGCGCGCGAGAGACGGTCGCGTCGTTGTCGTCGTCGTCGCGATCTGACGAATCGTCGCGTCGTCGTCGTCTCTCGTGCCTCAACCCTAAACCCTACCACATCGATCACGCCATGCATCGTCGCGCGCGACGGCAGTTCGCGACGCCGTCCGTCGTCGTCGTCGTCGTCGGGCGAGACGGTGGACGCGACGGACGTGTCGAACGCGCGAATCGCGGAGACGCGCGGCGATGACGTCGGTGATGGAGGCGAACGCGGAGGCGTTATTTACGAATCGGTCGTTGGAGGAGATCCGCGAGGTGGAGGTTCGAACGAGACGGGAGGCGAACGAAAAGGCGGAGGCCGTGAGGTGGGATTCGAGGCGCGCGAGCGAGTTCGTGCGCGCGTTCGTGCGCGGTGCGCGCGTGGGTGGGTGGACTGACGAGACGAGACGTCGCGCGCGTGACGATGCATCTCGCGCCGATAGGAAACTTTTGGGAGAGTCGTATAAGGACGCCGTCGCGTCGCTCGAGGCGTTGCGAGTGATCGAGGAAACGTCGAAGGAGTTTGATGAGACGGTGCGGGAGATTGAGGCGGAGTTGGTGGAGGCGCGAGCGGGCGGTGGGTGGGAAGCGGTGACGGCGGAGGGGCGGACGGAGAGACGCGGCGAGGCGGAGGAGACGAGACGCGCCGACGCGGAGAGAGGGAGTCGAGTCAAGTTTTTGTTGGACACGCCGGAGAAGATTTGGGGTCTGTTAGAGGAGTGCGCGTATGATGACGCGTCGACGCGGTTGTCGGCGTCAATGCAGATTTTAACGTCGATGACGAGGGATAAAAAGAGCGCGGCGGCGACGTTTGCACGGTTTCCGGTGGTGCGACAGCAAGCCAACGTGCTCGGGAGTTTCAGGGCGCACGTGTCCAAACGGGCGAGAGAGGGACTCGAACGGTCGAATCTTCGCGCCGTGGACGTGGCGAGCGCGCTGAAGGCGATCACCGCCGTGGAGAATTTGGATTCCAAGCGAGCGCTCACGATGCTGTTGCAGACGAGACAGGCGTGGGTGCGCGCGTGCCTGAGAGACATCGCGAGTTCATCGGTGAACCCGGACGCTCTCATCAAACGACTCGCGGCGCTCATGAAGGATGTCAAGCACGTCTTGTCGCTGGCGTTCGATGTGTTCGCCGGTGCGGAGGCGTTACTCGTGTCTGGAGATTCCGACAAGAGCGCGGATGACGTATTTCACGGCGTGTTTGAACCTCAAGCGGAATGGGATGAGTTTCAAGCGGCGGCGGCGCAGAGAAAGGATAAATTAGAAGTGTTGAGCGAAAGTTTCGTCAGGGACACGTGTTTGGCGTGGTTGGATAGATTAGCCGAGGATATCGCGCAGCGCGGAGTGGCCGTCTTTGGAAAGATGTCAAACTGCGAAGAACTCACCGCACTCGAAGCCGCGTTCTCGGAAGACGAGAAAGAGTGGAACGACGCGAGCGTGAAACTATTCAAGCGGAAATTGGACTTGTGGTCGACCTTGTTTGAGCAACCTTGGCTTCAGCAAGGGTTCAATCTGTTCCGAAAGGCTCTATCGTTTTCCCACATCAAACCGATGGTCGATTCGGCGCTGGCAGAGTCGTCGAAGGGCACGAACGAGTCTCGCAAGGAATCTTCGATGTGGACGAGCTCGAGCGCTCAGAAAGATGACGTCGCGAACGTGCCGGAGGATATCAGATGCGCGCAGAACGTCGCGCGAAGCATGAACAAGACGATGCTCTCGGTGAGAAGAGACGCCTTGATGCTTCAAGGCATTCAACTCGGCGGGACGGCGGATCTTGAAGGTCGTTTATCCAAACTCGCCGATCACATTCACTCCTGTGCGTACAAGGGCTTGGTTGACTTTGCGAAATATCTCCTGAGCAAGACTGGTGAGCACGCGGAGGTTTCGGGCGCGTTGATGATTGGACATCTCGCGCGCGCGTGCGTGGAACTCGTCAAGGAGATGAACGTTTTATTGAAGCCGGCGAATCTTTGGCCAAAGTACAACGACTCTTCCGAACTGATCATTAAGCCAGCGAGAACGTTGAGAGGAATGCAACGAGCCAAAGAGCCCGTGAACAAGAACATTGAAGACGTGACGTCCGAGTTGGACAAGGCGATGAAGGCGGGTTACAAAGTGTGGGTCGAAAAGTGCTCCGCCGACACCATTCGCGGGTTCAAGGAATCGTTGCGTGCGGATGTCTCTTTAGTTTCCGACGCGATTCCTCCTCACTGGGAACGGGTCGGAGATAAGAGCGGTGAAGGATTGAGTCTCAAGCTTCCGGCGACGCCCTCTTCGTACGTGCTCTCGTCTCTTCACGGAGCGTTGCAAGAGGTGCAACGCGTCGGAGGCCACCTCCTTCCGCGATCCGCCATTCAAATGCTCGCCTCCTCTCTCGCAGACGGCGTGCTCAAGGTGTACGAGGACGGTCTCGCGCGCAGCAGGCACTCGGAGAAAGGGACCTTACAGGTGCTCTTGGACGTCAAATTCACCATGGATGTTCTCGCTCTCGAGGACAAGTCTCGACTCGAAGCGTTGCAAAAGCAGCTCACCAACACGTTCGATCCGATCGATTGGGCGACGTATGAACCCTATTTGTGGGGAAATGAGCGTCGTTCATACCGCAGGTGCGCCGTCCTCCTCGGAGGGTTCGTGCAATTATCCAATCTGTATCAAGACGCGTCAATCAAGACGACAAACGCTTCGAGCACGTCTCCGGTGACGCCGGTGGCTCGCTTCACATATCTGCCCGTCAGCTTACCGACACTGCGCGGAGTGCACGCTGAACGAGGCAAGGGTAAAATCGATTGGGGTGAGATTGAACCCGCCGCCGTGGAAGATGAAGAGCGGGAAGGTATTCTCTCTTCGTTTATGCAAAGTTCGCGAATCGGCTTGGGGAACATCTTGCGTGAATTCGCTTAGGATAGCTCAAAACAACGAATATTTAAAATACACAAATTGTGGACTAATAATCAACGATCAACGTAACTACGCGGTCTCAAACTCGCGCCTCGCTTCTTCCAACTCGGAGATGTCTGGCATCTTGGCGTCGCGATACTGATCGGGGTGCGCTCGTTTGTTCAATCCAGTCGCCTTGTACATTCGAGATCTCCAAGAGCCGTGCGAGTCGAGATTGGCCATTCGCGCGATACGGTCGTTATACTCAAACTGAGCGTCACCGAACATGTGCGCGTGGCGTCGAGCTATCGGACCGCGAGGTTCGAGCTTCGCTTCCAACACTGCCGCTCCTTCGAGCGCCTCGGCTTTACTCGGCATGGGAACGATGCCCGCGAGCATGCGCGCGATCCATCGACTCTGTAACTCAAACATAGGGAAAGGGACCACCTTCCACGGTAAGCCTATGAATGACATCGACGGCGCGTTCGCGGAGATGCAGTGTTCGTACAGCGGCGCGACGTGGTTATCGTCGACCGATACGACGTCATTTGCGATGAACGGGAAATGATACTTGTAACCGGTGCAATACATGCAGACGTCGCACTCCGCCGACGTCCCATTCTCGAAAACCACCGAACCATCGCTCTTGAACTCTTTCACGTTCGGTTTACGGAAAATATTACCTCGCGCGCCGATGCCTTCGGTGGAGTTGGCCCATTCGGGATTTTGCCACGACCGCGCCGAGAGGTAAACCGTGTCCGCGACCGTGGAAATCTCCCGACTGATGTCTTCCCCGCTCGACATGGCGCCTATGAGCAACACTTTTTTACCCGCGAACGCGTCTGGCTTTCGGTAATTGTGACTGTGAATCTGTTCTCCCGTCCACCGCTCCGCGCCCGGAAATTCTGGCACTCTCGGCTCCGAGTAATGCCCATTCGCGACGACGACGGCGTCGAAGGTTTCCCTTCGCTCGCCCTCGGTTTCACTCGTCGACGTCACCACCCATTTACTCGACCATCGAGCCTCTTCCTCCTCGTCCTCGCGAACCAGTCTCTCGATGGACGAGACGCGCGTTTCGAATCGAACATCCTTCGACAAGTCGAACGTCTCCGCGTACTCCCTCAGGTACGCCTGCACCTCCTCGTGTCCACAGAACCGCCGCTCGTCGCCGTAGTGTCGTCTCGGATCGAACGGAAACTCTTGGTATCCCATCACCTCGCGCGGAAGATTCGTGCGCAAGGACTCGTACATCGAACCGTGCACGCGCGAGCGCGTCTCCGCCGTCCCGAGCGCGTCGTCCTCCACGTCCTCGCCGTACCTCCACGTTCCGCCCACCTCGGACGCGAGTTCGTACGCGACGACGTCGTGTGATTCGAGTCTCAGCGCGCGTATGGAGGCCAAACCCGCCGCGCCCGCGCCCACGACGGCGACGCGCGCGCGCCTCGTCACGGCGGTCGAATCCGCATCCTCGCCCGCGCGCGCGCGCGTCGCCATGACGCGCGACGACGAGGACGAGGACGAGGTCGAGGTCGAGCGCGCGACGAGACGCCGCGCCACGACGCTTCGAGACGACGACGCACCCACGGCTGCGCGCATTCGATCGCGTCAGTCTGTGACTCCCGGGGCCATCATCATGGTCGCCGTCTCCGCGTCGGCGTCGACGACGAGCGAACCGAGCCTTCGTGCGCGAGGAGGCGCGCGTCCGCGCGCGTCCGCGCGCGCGAGCGTCGCGACGCGCGCGATGTCGCGCGAGGAGTGGTTCAAAGATGACGACCGAGGGGTCATCTTGTACGACGGCGTGTGCAATCTGTGCAACGGCGCGGTGAATTTCGCGCTCGAATACGACGCCGAGCCGTCGAGAGGGTCCGTGCGATTCGCGGCGCTGCAGAGCGAGACCGGTCGGGCGATGCTGGTGAACGCGGGGCGAGACGCGGACGATATTTCGTCCATCGTCTTCGTGGAGGGCGCGGCGCCTTCGGAGTCGTACGTGAAGAGCGAGGCGATTCTTCGGATCGCGCGTCGAATGCGAGCGCCGTTTCCGCAGCTCAGCGCTCTCGGATCGCTCGTGCCTCGAGCGATCGGCGATTTCGTGTACGACGCGGTTGCGGATAATCGGTACTCTTTGCTGGGCAAGCGGGACGCGTGTCGATTCGGCGACGACGAAAACGATGAACGATTTCTCCGATGATCGGTGTGCTAAAACAAAATAGTCTAGAACCTAGTGTGTTGTTGTACCATTCGTCGAACTCATCTGCGGCCTCGTCCGCCCTTGCCGCCTCGACCGCCGCCTCGACCGCCGCCTCGACCGCCGCGTACGTACAAGCCACCAGTCTTACCGCTGCGGATGTCCTTGTCAAAAGACGAAGGTTTGTAACCAGACATATCGTTCGCGCTGAATTTATCGTTGCGCTTGGCCGTCTGCGAAAGTGGAAAATGGTCAAACGGTCAGTTTGGGTACCGAACGCGACCCGCGAGGAAGACAAAAAAAACGCTAGAAGTAATCTTTGTGAATAACGGGCCCATGGTCTGTCCCGTGACGTAATTGCGACGACGCCGCGCCCGCCTAGGCAATGGAATATGGGCTCGCCCCTCGGGAGGCGTCTCGTGAGAGAGCCTACGACCGACGAGCTTATGTAAGGTGTTTACGCAGGGATATACGCCGTGTGATGACTGAGCGCCCCGTGGCGTTGAGTTCACGGGATGCGGGCAGCACCCCGTGATTCCACCTATTGCGATCGAGTGTCGAAATAAGAAACGCGGGCGAAAAAGTCGCATAAATTTTCGCGCGTCGAAACGCATCCTCGCTCGATGGAAAAGCCGTACCTTTTTGCGTCCACCGAAACCGTACTTGGCGTCTCTGTCCGTGCGCTTGCGCTTTCCGTCGCCGCCGGCGCCTTCAAACGGCGCGTTCCCGTCATCAGCGAATCCACTCTTTTGTCGCTGCTTTCTCCACTTGTCCAGACTCTTGATTTGAGACTTCTTTTCGAGCGTCCGTTGCTTGATTTTCTCGGCTTGCACCTGTTTGCCGTACTTTTTCGATTCGCGCGCCTTGCGGCGCTCCTCGCGAATCTCCAACTGCTGCTGCTCAAACAACAACTCACTACGCACGCGCTTCATGTGTTCATCGCTCTTCACCATCTCCGCGTAGTAATCATCCGGACGTCGAGCGGGTATTCCGAGATCTTTCAACCTCTTCACGCACTCGTTCGCGCTCTCCAGCGCGCGTTCGTAAAAAAACGTCTCTCGCGTCAAGTCATCGTTCACGTCCACCACCCGATCCGTGTTCGCGCCGGTGAGGGCCATGTGATCGATCCACTTCGCCTTATTCGTCCATTGGAAATCTACGCGCGACGCATCACTCGTCAGTCCCTCCCGCGAATCCGTCGATCCGTCCCTCGCGTCTCTCCGCGCGTCGCGCGTCCGCCCTCATCAAATCTCTCTTCCTTCGCCCCCATCGCGTCTCTCACGTCGCGCACGCACCCTCCAAGCACGCCTCTAACCCTTTCGCGTTATTCACGAACGTCTTCGCGTTCTTAGCTTCGCCCTTCGCGCGTCCACGCTCGCGCTTAATCGCCTCGAGCGCCGCCATCTCCGCCTCGAGTTCGTCATCCTCGAGTTCGTCGTCCTCCTCCTCCTCCTCCGCGACCGCGCGCGCGTCCTCGTCCGAGCGCTCCTCCGAGTCTTCCTCCTCCTCCGTCACGTCATCCTCCACGTCCTCGTCGTCCTCGCGAGCGTCTCGTCGTCCCATCGCGCCGCCGTCTGCGGCGCGCGCGGGGGCGTGGTGGGCTTTTCACGAGTCACGACGCACCGATTGTACCACCACGCGTCCGCGTGCGTGATGTCACCGAT
>Ga0208277_1001548_pt1 | contig 13370 bp, 9 predicted proteins | sample ETNtaG_5_FD_185782 | JGI IMG/M metagenome (GOLD analysis project Ga0208277, IMG submission 185782) | Marine microbial and viral communities from oxygen minimum zone, Eastern Pacific Ocean - ETNP201406SV205 (SPAdes) (version 2) | ecosystem: Environmental > Aquatic > Marine > Oceanic ...
CCCATGGATAGGTGTGTACTCATCCCATGTTTGAAAGTGGGCCTTTCATGAATTCACGAAGAAGCACGGTGGCGTAGCTGCCCGAGCCGAGGGTGAAGCGGAATCGGACACAAGCACCTTCGGGATGCCATCGGTCATCTTCACTCGGGCCTTGCGCCCATCGCTTTCCTAGCGTGCTGCTTTCGGCGATGGGGACGGTGTCGACTGAGAACTCTTTGAATTCAGCCACCAGGCCTCGTCGTGTTCCTTTGGATGAAAGTCGAGGGATGGCTTCAACGTGCCATGAGACGCCGCTCAAACCCTCGTCATCGATGGTGGCCTGTTCCAATTTGCCGGGTGCATCTTGGCAAGTAGAGATTTCACTTCCGGGTAAAGGTCCCGTGGTGGCCAATCGGCCAAGGTCGCAGTTGCGCCCAATCCGATTCAATGTTCGCTCTTGAACAACCACGCAGGATTTCACATCGAGTTGATTTTTTTCATCAAGTCGACCGACGATATCCCCTACCACCGGGCGAGAGAGTGGTAATCCGCCTTCAATGCGGCGTTGGAGCGATTTGTTGAACACGATCGACTGCAAAGCATGGACCGTCATCAACTGGAGGTTCGTTGGTAATTTACGAAAGGCGCCGACATAATCGTCTGGTTTTGAGAGAAGGTGTTCAATCATTCTTCGTTCAAAGCCCATCCAACGGGGCAAGGTTTCCAGCAGTGATTCGTCAATTCCTTGCTCACGGATTTGTTGCCGAATGGCCCGTGCTTCATCCTCTTCGTTTGTACCTTCCATCGAGAGGTAGGTCATGACGGCTTGTTCCCAGTCCTCGTTGACCACATGACGACCAACTCGCGGGGTAACGGGGCGGCCCGAACCAAAACGTTGAGGCCCAATCCAATTGGGAAAGCGCTGTCCTCCAAGCCCGGCTTCCATGTCATCCTGAATACGGCGAACTTCGGCCATGGCCTCATCGTTGGTCATCGGCGTTCCATCTGGATGGCAACACCCTCGAACGACGATAGTGAAACGGTTGCCTCGATGATTTCCAAACCCGATTTTTTGATGGGTTCGACCGAGCACTTCAATTTCGACATCGGGCAGTTCAACCCCTGCGACCTTGTTCATGGGTGCGTCAATGACAAAAAGTTGGGAGGTTACCGCTCGCTTGTCTTTGGTTCCTGCGAAAAATACTCGGTTTCGAGGGATGCGAAGTTTGGCTGAGAGTTGGTTGCAAAAACGGTTGGTCTCCCAGTTCGTAAGCGTGATTTTGGCAACGGTAAATCGGCCCCTGTTGTCCAGATGAACGGGTGTGGCTATCTCTTCCACACGAAAATCCGTCACGCGTGATTTGATGATTCCTCCGACGCCTTTGTGTTCGGTAGCGTACCCCTGCAAGCCTATGGCTTGGGCGATGGGGTCAGACATGGAAACGACCCGTCTCTCAGAGGCTGGCGTTTTCAAACTCGGAGGCAACGCCGCCGATGATCTCGTTCAGGACCTTTTCGACACCAGCTTTCGAGGTGGTTCGGATGTAGAATTCGGGGTCGTCAAGTTCAGGGTGGCCAGGGAAATAGTTGGCGTAATCCACGCTCTTGTGGTTGTTCAAGCGCTCTCGTAGCACTTGGAGGGCAGTGTGGCTCTCGCCAATGATACGAAGTCGCAACTCGTTTTTCTCTTTCAAAAGGACCGTGACACCCATGATAACCGACCTTGCGACCTTCCTTCTTGTTTTGAACCTTCTCCTTGGGCGGTACCTTTTCGCTGGCAGGGAGAGATGTGAGATTGACCACATTTGCACCTGTTTGTTTTTATGCTCCATGGGCAACGCATAACCATGGAAAAGGCGGACCTAGAGGAACGCCTTGCTCAAGCGGCCCCTGTCTTTGAGCGCAGTGCCCCTTTCATTGTCGGTTTATTCACCATCATCACGTTGGTTTTGGCGGGAAATTTGTACGTCTCTCCACCCACCTTCCAAACCGACCTCAATGACTTCTCTCCAGAAACAGACGCTTCGGACGCCCATGACCGGATTCACGCTCACTTTCCCAATGAGATGCGGCCGCTTTTCGTCCACGTCACGATGGATGATGGCTCCAACGTTTTGAGTTTGGATGCGCTCAAAGCGATGCAGGATGATTTAACCCACTTCCAAGAAGAATCCGACAAGCGTGAATCCTTGGTTCAAGTGTGGACCACGGCCCCCGGGATTTTGCAGTTGGCGCTGGATGAGGAAGGCAACGGTGAACCTCTGTCCGATTTCGGTGATTGGTCCGAGGTTCTGGATGTTCTGTTTGACGAGAACGAAACGTGTGGATTAACCGCTGATGATCAACTTCTTTCTGCGGCAACCTATGCTTCGTCCGCTCTGCTTCACAATGATTTGGACTACGAACCTGTTTGTGTCTACCTTGACGAAGGGACGGGTTCGGTTGCTCCGACCGCTTCGTCAACCCTGTGGGTGCTCGAAGTGGACCCTAATCTTGAAGAAACGCCTCGCAGAATGCTTCAGGACCAACTACGAGATGTTTTCTCGGAGCGTTCCTCCACCTCGCTCCTCACTTACGAGGTCATTTCCAATGACCTCCTCGCTCACGACATTGACGAGGGCACGTTTGACAACCTTCTCCTGCTGGTTCTGCTGGCGTTTGCCGTGGTCGTGGTCATGCTCTCGGTCGCCTTCCGTTCCCTTTCAAGCGTCGCTTTTCCACTCGTAGGATTGACCAGTGCTCTGATTTGGACCTACGGCATTCTGAACGTCGCGGGGACTCGATTCACGGCGCTTGAAGCGACCGTAGCGCCGCTCGTACTCGGTCTAGGAATTGATTATGCCATTCACCTGCAACGCTCTCAACGTTCGTTCCGTGATGAGTTCCCCAGTGCTTCTGAATCTTGGCTGAGGGCTTGCGGCCACCTTTCGATGCCTCTCTCACTGGCGGTCGTCACCACGGTTGCAGCCTTCATGGCCAACGTGATTTCTCCTCTGCCACCATTGGCCGTGCTCGGCTATGCGCTTTCCCTCGGTGTGGTCTCTGCGTTCATCTCCTCGACGGTGTTTGTCGGTGCACTGCATGTGGTGTTCTCAAAAGAATCCAAGGTTGAACACCGTCCACCTCTTCGGTTCCCTGCGCTCTCCCAACACATCGTAAATGTCCAGAAAAAACAGCAGGTCGGTGTCATCTTGGTAACCGTCCTGATCTCGGGTCTTGCTATTTACGGAGCAGCTTCTCTTGAAACCGATTTCGACCTTGCTGACTTTGTCAACGAAGACATGGAAATCATGGGTGTTCGAGATGATTTAACGTCGAGTTATGAGAGTGCAGGTTGGAAAGTCATCCACCTCTTGATGGAGCCGGTTGAAGGAGAGGAGACCATACCCGGCGACCTCGATTTGCTGAGTGAACTACGGAATTTCCAATTTGATTTGAAATCCAACAACGACGTTGTGGGAACGAACTTCAGAATCCCTTCCCCCGCCTACGAGGGTCCATACCCGCTCATCCGCGATGCAATTTTGAGAAACGAGAGCCTTGGCAATGCTCACAACATGGAGGTGTTTGCTGGTGAGGTTTACCCGATAGAGCGCTCAGAATCCATCAATCTCGGGGCCTTCTTTGCAGACCTTGCCGGCAATGACAGCGTAGCAGACCCGCTGACGGGTGAAACCTGGGACGACCGTCTCGCTCAAACCGTTCACCTCAACGGCAATCAGATCATCCATTTGCGCCATGAGATTCGGGTCGAGGCGTCAACCTCAGTTGAATCCAGTCGTGTCGTCAACAACTTTGTTGGCATTCTCGGTTCGACCGATGATTCGGGGACGTTGAAGTATCAACTCCAAAACCACGCAGCCCTCCATGTAACTGGTGATTTGGTCATGCTTGAGACGGTTTTAACAGGGCTCACCATTACTCAAATCGAGAGCACCGCCATTTCGCTCATCGTTTCCTTCCTCGTGCTGTTCCTTCTCACACGACGCATCATGCCAGCCATCATTGTGCTGTTCCCCGTTGGCATCGCCTCCCTGTGGGTGGTGGGCTCAATGGCCCTCATTGGCCTCAAGTGGAACGTCCTGACGGTTATGGTGACGGCGCTCACTTTGGGTATCGGCATCGATTATTCCATTCACATGTGGCGGCGATTCGAGGTTGAGTTGGAAAAACGTGGCGACCACTGGGGAGCGCTTCGAGAAGCCCTCGACACTACGGGTGTTGCGCTCATGTTGAGTGCCTTGACCACCATGGCAGGTTTTGCTGTTTTGCTGTTTTCTCCGATGCCCATCATCCAGGACTTCGGGCTCATTACGGCCATCACCGTGCTGTTTTCATTGTTGTTGGCAATCATGGTGTTGCCTGTCTTGGTTGAATTGTCCGCACGCGGTCAAGAAACAGTAACTGAAGATGATTCAGTTTAAGCAACATCCAACGCTTTGGCTATGTCGTCCATCACCAACCCTTGTTCACGAGCGACCAAGGCGTAGGCCATCCACGGCGTAATGAGATGAAAGGCCTTGATCTTGCGGTCCGCTCGTCGTTCCAATTCATCCAAAGCAAGACCGCTTTGTCGGGAAATGAACTTGGCGACTCTTGGCGTAAGGCGTGCCCGTGGGTCTCCAGAGAGTGCGGTTTCCACGCGAGCCGGGCTTCGAGGAGGCTGAGTGGACGTGGTTGGTATGTGCCCTTCTTCCTTCCCAGTTTCCGCTTTTGGGGGGGCGTCTGAAGCGCTCGTCGCAGAAACGGGATGCAACAGCCGCCTCGGACGTGGGAACCAACCAAATGGGACGTTTACCTCCCCGAGATTGAGTGCAAGGTGGAGGTTTTGCTTTCGCTCTTCCAACCATCCTGAAGCGACCAAGGCGTTCACCACTTCTTCAGCTTCGTGAGGTGCTACCCATTCCATGTCAAAAGAAAATGCACGCTCTACATCCGGGCGAGCCAACCCATCAGCCCCGCGAAAAACGATGGTAAGGGCTCGACGAACGTCGTCCGCATCCTCACTCATAAACGGTGGAGGGATGTGGCCTTCAAGAAGGTTAGGCATCACGAATCATCGGGAATTCGAGTGAATGACTTGTCATCGTTGAGACGCCACCGCCCACATGTTTGGCCCACGTAGAAGGTGCCCTCACCTGTGTATTCGTATTCCCCACCCCCGGGGAGTTGGGCATAACCTTCAACGCGTTCTTCTGCGGTTTCGGGAACGCCGAGGGCCGCCATGTGTTTGGCTGCCATTTCTTGGGGTGAAGCCTCGGATTGATTCGATGAGGCTTTGGGTGGCCCCCGAGGTGGGCCACGGGTTGGTGCTTTTCCAGAATTTGATGCGATTTTTCCACCGGGTGGGCCACGACGCTTCTGAGCGGGTTGTTGTGGAGAACTTGTTGCTCTCGATGGCTGAAGGCTCTGACCGGTTGCTTCCAGCGCTACGGCGACCTTTTCTTCAACAACCGTGGAAGAGCCCCGCCTCCGTAGCAGTACGGCCCCTCCGACCAGGGCGAGCATCGCTCCACCACCAATCATGAGGGTGAGACCTCCCAATCCACCTGATTGGTCCTGTACGGTGCGGTTCCAGACATTGTTGGTCTCGTCAATTTCCCAAACAAGCCCCTCTTTGTCAACGGTGATTTCCAAGGTCCACGTTCCCTCAGGTGCGGTGAAGGAACGTTTCACGGATTTCGCCGTGTTGGCGTCCATCGAGTAAAAGATAGACCGACCCACCAGCGTTCGCTCTTCTCCTTGAACCAGTTCGATGGTGGCGTTAAAGGGGGTTGGAAGTTGTTCTCCACCGTTGATGACAAAGAACGAGAGCCTGATTTTTTCTCCTGCTTCAAACACACCGCTGAGTTCAACGTTTTCCAAACCAAGGTCAGGACCAATGCTGTTCAAGGGGGCTTCGAGCCAGGGATCAAGCTCAGAATTTCCGGTGCTCGAGGAGAGTTCCCAACCTGCATCATCGGTTCCATCAGCCCAACAATTGAGGTTGGCCTGCTCCGAAAGCAGGGACGGGTCCCCGAGTTTGCTAAAGTCAAACATGAAACTGAACATGGTTTTGCCATCAAACACCGTTGTTGAATTGCGAACCAGGCTCACCGGGTCCCAACTCTTGGTCAAGGATTGGATTTGGCAGGTCAACGTGAGTTCGTTTGACCACTCCTGGTTCTCGGCGATGTTGACACCAATCTCAACTTGCTCTAATTTATACCTCGATATGGCGTCATCAATGGCCGATGGAAGCAAGACTGGTGCATCATGGTCAAGTTTGAACACCGGTAAATCGTACACGCTCAGGACTTGGCTTTCTAGCGGGTCCCAAAGGGTCAGTGTCATGTCTTGAACAAGGCCTGAAGATTCCGGAGTCACGATGGTGGTTTCAAGGAGGCCGTCGGTGATCGACACCGTCGCTCCTCCTCGCCACGGCTCTCCTTGCAGCAAACCGTCCCACCGAAGGCGGAGGTCACCGGTGTATGGGGTGCCACTTGACCGGTAGGCAACGTCAGCTGAAAGGTTGAGAGAATCACCGCCCATGACGACGGCATCGGTGATGATGTCTTGTTGCACCGAACCGGTTTCATCCCGAAGGTGATTGACTTCAATGCTCATCTCTCGGTCGAGGACCCATGCTTCGGTGAATGAAAACCTCTGAGTGCCGTCGTAATCCCTCACCACGACATCAAGTTCGCCTTGAATCAAACCAGCCAATGACATGCTCCATTGAACCGTCGCCGTGAAATCAACGGTGAGGGCTCCATTTGATTGTTCAACAACACAGCCGCTGGGCAAGAGGAGCAACCGCTCATCAAGCGAGGCACAGGTTTCATCCACCGTCGTATACTTGACTCCGAGAGATTCGTCATTACCGAGTTCAATACGTATCTCGGTTAAATCGCTGAGGCCATTCGCATCGGTCACCGTCATGGTCCAGCCCACTTGTTGTGATGGCTCAAACCTCATGAGGGTTGTATTCAGGAGATTTTTGGTTGGCTCAAGGTGGAGAAGATCTCCTTTGGTCGGTGTACGCGATTCCCATCGCGCATGCCCTTCTTCGGCGCTGACGGTGGGAACCGAGAAACCAGCCAAGTCGGTTCCTTCAAGCAAGACACGGCCCCACTGGTGGTCATCATTCACGGTGTCATTCACGGTTATGTTGACGGTCCATTGATTCCCATCTTGGTGGGTGTAAAACAACGATGGCTGGTACTCGATCCGTTGGGGTATGCCGTCTGCTGTACCCCCGTTGGTCCCGTCATCCCTCGCTTCAAGCCATGAGAGCGCAGTGAGGGTTTCGTTGGAGAAGCCACCAACATCATGGAAGAGGAAAGATACGGTTCGGTATGTCTCTTCATTGGTGTATTCATCGAGGTTTGGGGAGACATCCAGCAATGTCGGTCCGTCGGCGTTGATGATGAATTCGAGCGGCGTAGTGTCAAAGACGAGTTCCCAATCTTCACTGGTTCGTGCCTCAATCCAAAGTTGAAGTTCACCCGAAGGTGATTCTGGAGTGTTGATGTTGGCATAATGGGTTTGGCCGGCTGGAAGGTCAAACCATTCTGATGTTTCATTGGTCCAGATGCGCTCGCCGGATGAATTGGTGTCAAAGGTGTGCAAGTCGAGGTGGATTCTGCATTCAATGGCGCCTCCAAGAAGCCGTAGACCGCTGTTGGTGAACCAATGGTCAATCGTCAAATTCAAGCTGGTATTTCCTGGTAAAACCTCGCCTTGGTCAACCGATGCACCCCCCTGACTCGACATCTCGGAGGTCACATCGGCAAGCTCAACCGTTACTTGCCGGTCAATGCTGCTGATATCTGGGTGAAGAAAACTTGCGTTTCGCTCACCATGGGTGCTGGCTTTGAATCGAAGATGGTCGGTGGGCAGGGTTTCACTGAGCGAAAAGGTCCAGTTGATGCTTTGCCCTTGGCTCGTCATCGGCCCGGGAGTGGCGGTCGCTTGTTGGTTGAACAACAAGGAGGACGGGTCGTCAACGCTGAAGGCTGACGTGGTGGTGTTCCAAGACAGGGTCAACCAATCCGAAGCACCATCCAAAACCCCTGATGCACTGGAGGGGTGGAGGGCCAAAACATAGGTCCCATCTTGCGTGGTCGCATGGTGGTGAGTTTCCACGCTCACGGGGGACGAAGTTGGTTGGAGGCTTGCTGGCGGTGAGGCAGTGAATGCAACCGAATCAGCACCAATTGAAACGTTCACCAAAGAAGGTGTAATCCAATCCATGAGTTGTGTGGTGGTGTATCGGACGCGATATTGGAGGAACGCTGAATCCTCGGCCACTTCTGTCAGTGTTTGATTTCCTGCCGCGAGGTAGGTGTTGACAGGAACCGTGGTTGGGAGCCAAGCCGATGAAGCGATGCCTTGGGGTGTATCTGCCGTCCTGTACTGTAATCCGATGCTTGTACCGCTTGGTTCAACGGTGGCGAAGTCAAGCCATACCAAACTCGCAGCCCCCTCATCTGAAGGGCGTAAATCTTGGATTGATGACGTGATCATCCCGTCGTGTTGGGCTGGATTCATGTGGTATTCATTTTCGGCAAGGTACTGAATGCTCCAGGTACTGAATCGGCTGTTGCTTGAATCTCCGCCTGCATACACCAAGGTATCGTTGGCGAGGACTAAGGTCGAATCGTAAAGGCTGACTGGAAGGGTGGCGTGGGTTTGCCAATGGTTCGTGAATGGGTCGTAGCCGTAGGTTTTGTCGCTCGCTGTCCCGGACCAAGTTGAGGATTCATATCCTCCGTGGATGATGATCTCATCGTTGAAAACGGCCGCTGCGTAGGCTGAGAACTTGTGCGTTGCATTCGGGAGTTGCGTCCACGTGTTCGTCGCCGGGTCGTAGGCTTCGGTCAAGTTGGTTTCTTCTTCGATGGTCATTTGTGTGATTGGGTCGTAAAACACAGCAACTCCACCATAAGCAATCAATTTCCCACGAAACGAGACGAGTTCAAACGAGTGTCGTCGATTGTTCATGTCGGCGAGCTGCGTCCAAGAATCATTGACTGGGTCGTAGCGAATCAGCCGACGATTTGAATCTGAACGGTCTTCAGCCGTGACTCCGCCAGCCACGTAAATGAGTCCATTGTGGCTTGCAACACCGGCCAGTCCGACCGATTGGTTTCCGGGCATGCTGGTTCCATAGCTCCAATTTCCGTCCTCCGCATCGTAAACTTGCACCACCCCGGTTGCTTCGACGGCCGGCGACGAGAAGGGGTGATGGTCACCGATAGCGTAGATGGTGTCGTCGACAACCGCACATTTGTGGTATTGCTGGGTTTCTTTGAGTTGTTCGGCAGCCGGTTGCCAGGTTTTGTTGACCAGGTCAAAAATTTCCACCGTGTTTGAGTTCGCTTCATCTCCGGTCTGTGAAGGGTCGATGTCGATTCGACCACCGATGAGGAACACTTCGTTGGTGGAGGGTAGGTAGGCCGAACAGGCACCCGTTCTCATTTGGGTCAATCCAATGCCGGTGGTGGCGGTCCAGGAAATTGGCGGCCGTTCAAGTTCCGTCAAGCCTGTGGAGGGAGATGTTGTCATGTTGATGTGCGTGAATCCGTTTGAAACGGCGAAGCGGTCGGTGATCTGGACGGTTTCTGCGACGTCAGGCTCGTTGTTTTCAAGTGACAAGGCTTCGGGCGATGAGAAGACGGGTGTCCAAGCAACCGAAAGCATGGAAAGAACGACAAGCAAGCATGCATACCACCTCCGTTCGATTCCCATGGTACTTGGTAAGGGTCGGAGTTTGTAATCTCTTCTCGTCTACGCTACCCTTGTATCCAAACAGGTTGGACATAGAGGGCGAGCTTACCAATGCTCATCGGTCAGACCTTTTGCCAATCGGTGCCGTTCCACCAGTATGTGCTTCCATCCGGTTTGCGAAGCCAGGTATTGCCTTGCTCGTCCGTCCATTGATTATCAACCATAGCTGGCTCGGAGACTTCTGGCTCGGAGGCTGAATCTTCCTTGTATCCCCGTTCAATCTCTGCAACCTTTTCATCGGAGATTTGCAGTGATTTTGCGAGGGTATTGAGCATCACTCGCTCTTGCTGAGTCACGATGTTATCTTCCATTGCCGCAGCATAGGATTCGAGATACATGACTTCAGTTTCAGAATGGGACGAAACAAGAATCCGTCCGGAAAATCTGTCAACTACTTGCATAACTGGTTTTCGAACGAGGAGGATGGTCCCTCCGAGAAGAACACCCCCGAGCACACCGGGAAGTGGCAAAAGCCCTTCCACAGCTTCACTGCCGACCAGAAACAGAATGGCACCCATACCTGTCAGCATCGCCGTACTGAAGGTCTTTCTCAATCGTTCATCAATTCCAAAAACGGTGTCCTTCATCATGGCGTGAACGAACATCATGGCCTCGAAGGCGATTGGAATAGAGAGTAAATATCCATTCAATATCATGGAGTAGCCAAACAATTTCCCTTGAAGCGTAGCTCCCATGTATTGAACGGTGTAAGAGTCCACGAACAGATTTGATCCGTCTTTTATTGGATTGAGCATAGGGCTGATGAAGAAAAGCATCATGAAGAAAAGCGTCGTTCCGATCACCTTGCCCAAGAATCCGATGTAAAGGGACCTCGAGGTCAGGCTCTTTGAGAAATCTGCATTCTCAGCGTTGTTGTATTCCTTCATTGAAGTACGCATGACGAACAAAGCGATAATCGAAATCAAGTACGACAGGGCGACAAGAAGGAAACCAATCTCACCGCCGTTCGCTACTGGAAAAGAATACACGCCTTCACACGTGCCAATGGACGTCAACATGTCGTCCATGATTCCAATTTGGCTTCCAACAACAACGTCAACGGTTGGTGCCGCTCCAATCGCACTGCATTGTATGAATGCGAAATTCTGAGTGACGTGCGCGGGATTGTTCTGCAAGATCTGAATTACCATGTACACCATCGTAAGGACTAGGGGTAGGTACCACGCATGCTTCTGCAAAGTAGGGCGGTAGAGGAATCTCAGAATGTTTACTCTGAAATAGATTGGAAAACAGAGATACATGAGTATTGAAATGATGTGAGCGGTTTGAAATATGCTGCCTCTGAACAAGATTGTGTATTGAGACAGCCACCACCAATCAACGTAATCAGCTGGCAGCAGTGAGGGAATCATGTACGATGCCTTCAGACCCTCTGCAATCAACAAAATAGCGATGAAACGGTTGTCCATCTCTTTGGGAGCAGCCCTCCAGACCAGCAAGCTGAGCGAAGCCATCCAAACAAGAGCAATCAGGGCAATGATGGCCGGGAAAATTGATCCCAGACCGTAGGTCCCTTCTGGACCAAACTGATTGATGTAATATTCTCCCAAAGTGGGCATGAAGCAATTAGAGATGGTAAGATATTAGGAGATTTCCATATAATATCTTGAACTCTTTCTAAGCTAAGTGACCCAAAATCAGTTCGATGACTGAATCAGAACAAGGGCTTCTATCCTTGTGAGCATACCACCCACGGGAGATATCTTCATTCTTCTTCATGCGTGGACGAGGACCGTATTTTATTCTCTTGTTCCTCAAGGCGTTTGAACGACCACTGCTTGCGCCCGTTTTCTTGCGCTGTATCCTGACGACATCAACATTAGACCGATGGGTACTCCACACACCATCAGGCATGGCGCGACAAAAACCATCCCCAAGCCAAGCGTGGCAAATAAGAATCCAGAGACGATGATAACGTTGGTTTTTGGTCCGATATAGAGCAACTCAAGAATGTAGTAAAGGGTTACAAAGACCAGGGAAAATCCGGCCATTTCCCGCTTTGTCGTGGAACGGGTCTCCTCATTGGAAGGATCAGTGCCCATGGCCTTGACTCCGAGAATCGCTGTTATAGTGTTTCCATGACCACATCTCTCTCAATCATACCAAATTGAATCGTCCTAGGATTCATAGGTCGGGTACCCAACGACGGAGTGCATCACCATGTCTCTGTTCGACCCCAAAGGCTCCTACAAGGCCTTCTTCTTCTGGTATGTTGCAGGATTTTTTTCCTTCATTTTCCTCGTGGTTGGGTTGCCCCAATTTTTGGGCGCTTCAAGCTCCGTGGGCATTGACGCTGAAGGCAACTACGACCTTGGTTTTCCCCAAACCTATTTTGAAACGATGTACGCTCTTGGCCCCGCCACATTGGTGGTCATGATGTTTCTGAGTTCCATGCTCATCACATGGATGACCTCGGCCAAAAAGGGCTTTGAAGCCCTCGTCATCGGAGTCTTGTCGGGCCTGTTTATCGGTCTTTTCGTGACCATGTCCATGCAAGATGCACTCAGTGGGAACCTCAGTGATATCACGGGCTCCTTCGAATATGTGGATGTTGACGATCGAGCGATTTCCGCCTCACACGCCTTTGTGGGAACGCTCGTCCTCTGGCTGAACTTTATGCTCGAACTCTTCCGCTTCAAGCCCGAGGAAGAATTGGACCTCTGATTCTATAGAAGGGCGGCCAACGTTTTGTTCTGACTTAGGGAGAAACTCAGGTGGACTTCATGTTCATGTTTATTATCAGTCGTCGTCCTCTGAACCCATGAATCAAAAAACCCCTTTTGGAATGCTTAGCATACCATCTCAGACACCTCAATCCAGAATTGATGCTATTCTCCGCGCCTTGGAATGGTGTGAATCACTGCTCTCGGCCACTTCTTGGACGAAGAGGTCCGAAGAGAACGGAATTTCTCTGCTTCGAACCATCAATCATCGAACCATCAATGTCTATCCTCTTGAAGCCGCCAAAATGGACCTTGGTCTCGAAACACGGTTCGCTGCCAACCACCTCCCGGTCCAAATCGATGATGAATCCGTATGTGTCCGTGCAGTCAAGCGAAAACCCCAACCACTTCATACGGACATGGTGGCAGGAATGATTCTGCTTCTCGGTGGCGTTGATTTCAATCCCGCCGCAGTACCGGAAACCATGCATTCCATCCTGACGCCGGACCAACGCCATGCCCTACCCACTGCCCCTCGCCGACAACGGTATGTCCCTGGTCAACCTTCCACCTCGGGGAGAATCTTTCTTGCAGAAGACAGAATCCTGAATTTGCTCAACGAGCATGGTCATGACGTGTTTCATGTCCAATTCGAGAAGCGAGACGGAACCCTTCGCAACATGACGGCTCGATTGGAGATTCAGAAACCATCGGATGGTCATGAGGCGGCTGATGAACAGCCTCCAAGGCCATACAACCCAGCTGATTATCACCTCATGCCAGTCATTGACCTTCACCTCAACCAACATCGGAACATGGCCACAGACCGAGTCACATGGATGGTTATCGGTGATCGTATCCTTTCAACCGAATCGGCTGAAGATTGAGAACAAAAATCAACTCTTAATTTTCTATAGAGTGGTGCTCGTACCGGGA
>Ga0208277_1001549_pt1 | contig 13363 bp, 10 predicted proteins | sample ETNtaG_5_FD_185782 | JGI IMG/M metagenome (GOLD analysis project Ga0208277, IMG submission 185782) | Marine microbial and viral communities from oxygen minimum zone, Eastern Pacific Ocean - ETNP201406SV205 (SPAdes) (version 2) | ecosystem: Environmental > Aquatic > Marine > Oceanic ...
CCTGAAATTGAAAAATTTCATACCGAACATCATAATATCATTTCAGAAAATACATTAGAGATAATTAATTCTGCCAAGAGCTATAAATCACATAATGCTTTTGAAAAATTAATGCACGAATATGATTTGTCCAAAAATGAGGGCGTGGTGCTAATGTGCTTGGCTGAAGCCTTGTTACGCATTCCAGACAACCAAACCATCAATGACTTGATTCAAGACAAAATACCTTCGGGGGATTGGAAAGATCATATTAAAAATGACAATAACTTATTTGTAAATATTTCCTCTATGGCTTTTTTGGTTACCGGAAAAATTGTAAAGCGAAATGAATTGAATGAGAAAGAGTTATTAAAGTCATTTATTAAGAATGTTAGTGAACCAATTTTACGATCAGCAATTAAAAAAGGCATAAGCATACTTGCAAAGCAGTTTATTTTTGAAAAAGATATTCAGTCCGCTTCAAAATTATCTACAAAGTTACCCAAAAGTTCGTACGCCTACTCTTTTGATATGCTGGGAGAAGCAGCTGTCACTTATGGAGATGCTGAAGTATATTTTCAAAGTTATAAAAATGCCATTAGCGCTATTGGCAATAGCAAAAGAAATCAACAAAATAGTATTTCCATTAAACTCTCTGCACTACATCCTCGTTATGAAAGAAATAAACTAGACCTATTAAATAAAGAGTTGCTCCCAAAGCTTTTTGAATTAATTGAAATGGCAAGGGGATACAAAGTAGATATATGCTTTGATGCAGAAGAGGCAGATACACTTAATCTTTCAATATTTCTTATCAATCAAATTCTGGAAAGCAATTTTATAGATGATGAATATTGCGGCTTTGGAGTTGCCGTTCAGGCCTATCAGCAAAGATCCATATTTGTTTTAGAATTTTTTTCTCGATTTCTTAATCAAATAAATAAAAAGATGAATGTTCGTTTAGTAAAGGGCGCATATTGGGATACTGAGATAAAGTTAGCTCAAGAACAAGGATTAAAGAATTACCCTGTATTTACAAAAAAATTTGTCACTGACCTCTCTTATTTAAAGTGCGCCCATATACTCAAGAGATCTCCAAATATCTTTCCTCAATTTGCAACTCATAATGCTTACACTATCGCATATGTAAGAAATTTATTCGGAGCAGCCGCGTATGAATTTCAAAAGCTACACGGAATGGGTGATGAGATTTATCATCATTTTTCAAATCAAGAAAACTTTAAATGTAGGGTTTATGCGCCTGTAGGTAATTATGATGATCTATTACCCTATTTGGTGAGGCGTTTACTTGAAAATGGTGCGAATACGTCTTTTATTCATCAATTGAATAAAAAAGATGCAAACATTAGCAATCTAATTGAATCACCAATATCAAAGCTAAGTCACCTGGAAAATGAAACCATTGAGCCTCCGCCAAAATTATTCTCTTACCGCAAAAACTCCCTTGGAATCGATCTAAGTGAAGAGGGAAATATTAAAAGGTACTCTGAACTTGACTCGCTTAGAGACGTGCAGGCTTTTAGTATTATTGGAGGTCAGGAAATTTCATCGGATTTAAAGGTTGATATCATCTCACCGCATCTGAATTTTAGTAAAATTGGTGATGCATTCTTTGCTGATAAAAAACTTATCAATGAAGCTCTAGAAAGTTTAGAGCAATATGAACTCACTTGGAAAAATTATGATTATAATAGGCGTATAGAGATAATTCAGAATTTAGCTGATCTAATAGAATCAAATTATGAAATTTTAGTGGAAGCATGTGTTAAGGAAGCAGGTAAAACAATAAATGACTCTATCGCTGATATCCGCGAAGCAATTGATTTTTGTCGCTATTATAGTCTAGTTGCCCAAGATCTTTTTAGAGAAATTGAATTACCTGGCCCGACTGGTGAAACCAATAAATATAAATTTAAAGGGAAAGGTTTGAGTGTAGCTATCAGTCCCTGGAATTTTCCTATTGCTATTTTCACAGGACAATTGGTTGCAGCTTTAATTACCGGAAATGTAGTTTTTGCAAAACCAGCAGAACAAACCTCTTACTGTGCCTATCTTGTGTTTAAGCTATTACTAAAAGCAGGTCTTCCAAATCAAGCAGCAGCACTAATTTTAGGAAGAGGGGAAGATATAAGCCCACATTTATTTTCAAATAATCATTTAGAAAATGTGATTTTTACAGGTTCTTTAGAAACTGCTAAAATTATTCAAAAAAAATTAATTACCCAACCAAATATAGTAAACTTAGTGGCAGAGACAGGTGGTTTGAACTGCCTTGTTGCTGACAGCTCTGCTCTAACTGAACATGTGGTAAAGGATGTTGTCTACTCTGGTTTCAATTCCGCAGGCCAGCGTTGCTCAGCTTGCCGTATTCTTTGTGTTGAGGAAAATGTTTATACAAAAACTTTGACGATGCTAAGAGGTGCTATTGACACCTTAGATCTTGGCAGCCCTTCAGACTTATCTATCGACATAGGGCCAGTAATTGACAAAGCATCTAAGGAGAAAATAAACAGACATCTTGGTAATTTTTCAAAACTTTATCAATCCAAAGGAACTACTGCAGGTGGTCATTTTGTTCCGGCTACAATCATTGAAATCTCTTCATTAAAGGAAATTAAAGAGGAAATTTTTGGTCCAGTTGTACATGTGATGTCTTATAAAACAAAAGAGATCCTAAAATTATGTGCAGATATTAATAGACTGGGATTTGGTTTAACCCTTGGGATTCATAGCAGAATAGACAATACAGTTAATTCCATTATTGAGAACGTTAATGTTGGAAACATTTATGTTAATCGCAATATGGTAGGAGCAGTGGTGGGTGTTCAGCCATTTGGTGGTCATGGCAAATCAGGAACGGGTCCAAAAGCTGGAGGGCCTGAATATCTAAAAGGACTATGCAATGAATATAGTGTATCAAATAACATAACTTCTATGGGAGGAAATGCCTCTTTAGTATCAAGTATTTCCGAATGAATTTACTATTTTGAAAAATAACCATTTAAATTTATCTGGACCTTAGCCTCGTGTCTTATACCAAAACCTTGTAAGCAAAAAGACTGAGGCAAGAGCAAGACCTGCCACCAATCCAAACCAAACACCTTGAGGGCCAAGTGCTAACTTTATTCCTAACAAATAACTCGTAGTAAACCCCACACCCCAGTAGCTAATAAGGGCAAATATAAAAGGAACTCGGACATCCTGCATACCACGTAATAAGCCGAGCCCAATAGCCTGCAGACCATCAGTTAATTGAAAACATGCTGCGATCGTCATTAGTCCTACCCCAACAGCCATTACAGCTTGGCTTTCTGGTTGCAAGGTATCTATAAATAAACTTACAAGAGTATGTGGAAACAAGAGAAAAACAAGAATGGCCATAAACGCAAAAACCGCCGACATACTAACGGCGCAAACGCCTATTCGCCTCAAATCTTCAAGTGAATCCTTACGACCATATGCATTGCCAATTAATGTCGTAGCTACTTGGGAAAGACCAAGGTGAACCATAAACGTAACCGCCATAATTTGCATGGCTATTCCGTGAGCAGCCACTTCAATTGGCCCTATCCAACCAACCATAATTGTTACTCCAGAAAATAGCCCTGATTCTGCCAAATAGGTAAGACTAATAGGCACACCTAAGGTAAAAATATTTTTTAGTGAGGAGATGTCAGGTCTCCATATGTTTTTAAATAATTCGTGTTGAGGAAAATAGCTTTGTGAATACCAAACAAAAATAAAAAGTATAACCAGTGTGCCTCCAAGTGTAGACAACGCTGCACCCTGAATCCCCATCTCTGGAAAGCCAAAGTTTCCATAAATAAGGATCCAGCCAGTAATGACTTTAAATATCAGTCCGGAAACCGTTGCCCACAAAACTACGTTTGTATGTTTTAACCCAGTTAAATAGCATCGTAACGTAACATCCAGAAGAGCTGGAAACATAACAAATGCCATGATCCGCAAGTATTCTTGCGCAGTCTCCGAAAGTTCCTCAGATTGTCCAAGAAAAATTAAAACTGTTTCTGACCAATAGAGTATTGGAAAGACAAGAATCGAAAACATGGTTGATAGCCAAATTGCCATCCTTGTGTTTCTGCGTACTTGAGCATCTTCACCACGGGCATCATGGGCAGCCACAACTGACATTAACGCATAGGAAAAACCCCCTCCTACAATTAACAGAATGAAAAAAACGGAGCTAGCTACTATTAATGATGCCAACACTTTAGGATTGTAATGCCCCAACATCGCAGTATCTACAATCGATGCAGAGAATTGCGCTATATTTCCACCAATAATAGGAAAACCTAAAAACAATAACGATTTATAGATAGGGAATGATTTTTCCATAGCTCCCAACTAGGAGGATTTAAAGCACAATACAAGCAATTTATACAAAAGCATTCTATAATTGATATTGTAACTTCAGATTTTTAAAAGTTTAAAATTACAGATGCTTATTTTTTATTTAATGTTAAAGTGATGCTTTAATTACATAGTTATGTACAAAAAAGTTTGGATTTACATATATGAAGAGTTTTGTTTTCTGGATTGCTTTTTTGCTCCTTCAGCTTTTAGGACATATAACCATTGCTCAAGAATCCCCTGCCACAAAAGCATATTATGTTATTGATGGATCTTGCTGTGGAGGTGAGGAATCTGATCCACACGCAGTCTTCGGCATTGAGACATCTGATGGATATATTTTGCTTGGAAAATCTATAGATAATTCTGGGAATGAGAACGGTTTTGCTGTAAAAATTTCAAAAAACCTTCCACAGGAAAAACTATTTCTTCATCCTGAAGAAGAAGAAAGTTTTGAATGGTCTTTGGTAATCGGTGTTGAAGACAGAAGGGACGGTTTCAACTCTGCCGCCATTTATCAGGACCATATTTTCATAGCAGGTTATAAGGAAACCCAAAAAGATGTCATTGACAGGTTTTTAACTAAGGTGCGTCTTCAAGATGGGAAAGTTATTTGGTCACGTTCCTTCCCAAGTAAAAATCAGAAGAGTTCAAGCGCATTTGAGTCAGTAATCCTTACCAGTGAAAACGGTATTTTGCTCACTGGAGTAACCAACTCTGACTATGAAGAAATTGAAGGTTTTAAATCATATGGAAATCCATCTGGAGGCAATGCTTTTTCTATGTATTTTTCACAAGAAAAAATTACATCCGACTCAGTTCCCAATACACCTACCTGGGAAAAAGAGTATAAAAATTCTGTGTCTGGCAAGAGCGTAAAAGAAATAACTGATACAGGCGAATTTGTTATTGCAACCTCAACTCCCGAACCCATGGTAGCCACGGTTTTAAAGATAAGTAAAAATGGAAATTTATTATGGGAGAAAAAATATCCAGATCATGGAGAGATAACAGATATAGCAGTAACCAATGATGGATTTTTTATGTCTGGTCACAAAGGAGAGTGGGAGACAGGAATAGATGGAAGTATTACAAAAATTTCTAAAACTGGGAATGTATATTGGAACAAGATTTATGGTAATCCAGTAGGAGGAAAGCAAAAATTTTCTGGATTAGGCTCAGGTAACAAAAAAATCATCTTTGATGAATGTTGGGGGATTGCCGCCTTAACAAATCAGGGTGCTGTAATGGCTTGCGGTACAGGCATTGAGGGATGTGATGAGCTTAACGGAGAGATTAGAAATCAGTGTGAAGAAGATCCAAGAACAACATGGCGAAGTTATCTTATTAGAATAGATTCCGTCGGTAGTTTAATTTGGGAAAAAGCTAGCTCATTTACTTTTCCGGGTGAAGAGGGCGAAGATGATGTTCCATCAACTGCGTCAGAATGGGCTTTTATAACCAAAAATGGTGAGCTAGCGTCAGTGGTGGATCTAGCATTTGGCATTGGTTTGGAAATCATTGACTTAAACAGATAAAAATAAATAAAATTCGATACTATGTTAGAATATCGTATTTTTTAAATGTTAGGGCTATCTATGCCTAAAGCTATAGTGAAAAATTCAAAAAGTAATCACAGAGGGCAATGCTTTTGTGGGTTAATAAAGTTTTCAGTAACTGGAGAAACTTTTTGGTCAGCCATATGTCATTGTAATAGCTGCCGCGTGACCTCTGGGGCACCAATCATGGCATGGACTGGATTCATGAGGAAGCAGGTCAAATGGAAAGGGCCTGCCAGAAAAGAATTTTCCTCGTCAGAAGGTGTTTTAAGAGGGTTTTGTGGCACGTGTGGCACGACATTATCTTATTCAGGCCATAAATTTGGGGCTGAAAATGTTTTCTTATCTACGACCACATTTGAAAATCCAGATGTTTTTGTTCCAACCGAACAAGTATTTTCATGTGAAAGTCTGGCTTGGTTGTCACTCAATGACAGTATTCCAAAAGTGGATATGTTGTAATCAGTTTCCAGTAATAAACAGAGAGATTAAATTATGAATGAAGTAATAGAAAAATATTTAAATTTAAGCCACAATTTGTACGTTAACGGCAAGCATCAGAAAAGTTCATCTACCTCTGGTTTAGAAGTTATCGACCCAGCCACAGAGATCAAGCTGGGAGAAATTGCTGAAACAACCTCAAATGAAATAAATGATAGCATTGATATTTCAAAAGGAGCACAAAAAAACTGGTGGAAAATTTCTGCATTAGAGCGCGCACACTTAATGCATAAAGTTGCCGACAAGATGATTAAAATGAAATCTGTTCTTGCAGAGGGTTTAACTAGGGAAATGGGTAAACCATACAAAGAATCAGCAGACGAAGTTGAATGGTCTGCCCACTCAATTAGATATAGTGCTGAAATAGGTCGGAGTGATGCCGGCAGAGTGATGGGTCCCGCCGTTGAAGGTCAATTTCATTATACTTTAAAACAACCTCTGGGAACTGCTGTACTTATTCTTCCATTTAATTACCCACTAGTTCTTCTTGCTTGGGAGGCTGGGGCAGCCCTTGCCGCAGGCAATGCCGTGATTATAAAGCCTTCAGAATATACTACTCTTGTTACATTAATGTTTGCTGAAGCTTTCTCCGAATTACCGAATGGGGTTTTCCAAGTCCTCACAGGTGGTGGGAAAGTAGGGAAATCTTTAGTCGAGCACCCAGATACAAATGTGATTGCCTTTACTGGAAGTGTTCCCGTAGGTAGGTCAGTTGCAAAAACATGTGGCGATCTCATGAAGCCCTGCTTAATCGAAAACTCTGGAAATGATCCGTTCTTAGTTATGCCTTCTGCTCCCCTAGATATGGCTGCAAGAGCAGCAAGCTTTTCAGCTTTTATGAACTGTGGACAAATTTGTGTTTCAGCTGAACGATTTTTTGTTCACGAAAAAATTTATGATGAGTTTATTGATAAGTTTATCAAGGAAGCTAAAAAAGTGAGGGTGGGTAATGGACTTGGTAAGGTAGATATGGGCCCTATGGTTTCATCCAAAGAACGTGACAGATATGAAAGCTTGTTAAAACATGCAAAAGACCAAGGTGCTGAACCAATTGTGGGAGGTGGTAGGCCTAGTGAATTTAACAGAGGATGGTTTGTGGACCCAACAATTTTGACAGGTTGCAATGCTAAAATGGATATTTTCAACAACGAAAGCTTTGGTCCGGTAGCTCCAATATGTAAGGTGAGTAGCTTTGAGGAAGGAATTAAGCTTGCTAATGATTCCAAATACGGCCTGGGAGCAAATATCTACACCAAGGATTTGTCAGAAGGAATAACTGCCTCTGAAGAATTGCAAGTTGGGATGGTATGGGTAAATGCTCCCCTTCTTGATAATGATGCCGGCCCATTTGGAGGTTCAAAGCTCAGCGGACTGGGCAGACAACTTGGCCCCGAAGGTCTTGAAACTTTCCGTGAAACGAAAACCGTAATGATAGATCCAAATTGTAGCGCACAAGATTTCTGGTGGTTTCCTTATTCAGATGAAGAATCTTATCCCGCAAAGTAACTTTTATGCAGTAAAATTGGATAGCTTTCTCAGAACGTTTAAGGTTGCTGTTTCAAATTCTTGAAATTCCAAGTTTTGCTTATCAGCCCTTATAACCTTTAAGGCATCTTGATAGGCTTCCACATCCTTTTCCAATATTCCAATAGTATTCTTTGCACTATGTCCTTTACTTGACCATTCAATCTTCTCAAAGTTAGAACCAAACCACGTTTGGCCTGAAGAACAATTCATTATTTCTAGCAGTTTCTCGGGCTTTAAATTTAGTGATGGGGCCTGAGACAAAACTTGCCTAACTGCAGCCACCGTAGCTGAAGTAACAAAATTATTTAAAACCTTAATAGACATTCCGGTTCCGAAATCTCCAATATGAAAAATATTTTCACCTAAAATCTTTAAAAGAGGGGATATAAATTCAAACTCTTCTTCGCTTGATCCTACCATAAATGTAAGTGACGCTGCTCTTGCTCCCTTAGAAGCGCCAGACATTGGAGTATCAATCATGACAATGTTTTTTGGTGCTCTTGCCCTTAAATCTTGAATAAATCGCGGAGATAACGTTGAGCAAATTAGAAAGAACTTTTTTTCATCTAAGTTAAAAATACCACCTTCACCTTCTGTTAAATCTAATGTCTCCTTTTCGTCTCGTACTACGCTAAATATCACCTCACTTTTGTGAAAAAACTCAGCTTTATTTTCTAGGAAATTCTCTTTTACAGACGAAAATTCAGATTTGCTTCTAATATCAAAGCCCAATGCAGAGATTTTATTTTTAAGAAGAACTTCCAGCATTGGCAAACCCATTTCACCACATCCGACTATCCCAATTTTCTTTTGTAATATATTTTCCATATCTTTCATCAAGTTTTCGCCAACACATTTTCCTTCTGGTCATAATACTAGAAAGGTAACATTTATAAATAAAGTTTATAATATTTACATAGCAATATATCTTAACCTTGAATTTCAAAATTAAGGCAGTACTAATTTATATTGTTTAAAGGTAAAGCTTTTAGAACTAATAGCATTTTTAGGATTAGATTATGAAAATAGCCACAATAGGAACTGGGGGAATAGGAGGTTACTTGGCGGTTAAACTTTCTTTTTCTGGACACCAAATTGCTACTATTGCAAGAGGAAAGCACCTAGAAGCTATTAAGAAAAATGGCTTAAGCTTAAAGAAAAGAGAAGATATTGAAACAGCCCGGCCTTGGATTGCTACCGATGATCCTAAAGAGGTCGGAAAAGTTGATGCCATAATTTTAGGAGTAAAGGGAGACTCCCTGATTTCTGCTGCTGAAAGTTGCTTTTCCTTGATCGACAAGGATACAGTTGTAGTTCCTTTTTTAAATGGTGTTGAAGCGACTGATAGGTTGATAAACATCTTGCCGGAAAACCATATTGCAAATGGTCTTGCCCAAATATCTACCACAATTATAGAACCAGGGTTGATTGAGCAAACAGGAGATTTTGCAAACTTCATTTTTGCTGAGAGAAACAATAAGCCTTCGCCTCGAATTAGAGCATTACAATCTGCAATAAACAATTCCGGATCGCATGCTCCTGAGACAGATGACATAGAAAGAGATGTTTGGGAGAAGTTTGTAATGTTTTCAGCTATGTCAGGAGTTACCGCAGCTGCAAGATGCACAATTGGTGACATTGTAGAATCAGATAAACTAAAGGCACTTTTTATAAATGTGATGAAAGAAACTGCAAATGCTGGTAGAGCCCGTGGAGTTAATTTAAAAGAGTCCATTGAAAGTGAAATATGGAATAGAGTATCAAAATTACCTTCCGGCATGCGTGCATCTACAGCTATAGATCTAGAAAAAGGCCTTCCTCTCGAAATTGATTGGGTGTCTGGTGCTGCAAGCCGCCTTTCAAAAGATGTTGGTCTAAGTGCACCTCTAAATGAAACTATTTATTCACTTCTATCCCCTTACAAAAATGGATCAAAGTAAAATAGATATTTTTATCTACCCATAATTTTTGGCAATTTTATGAAAAGATAAAAGATATTGGATTCAAATAATAACATCTTCAATAGATTTTGGATGATCAGTTATAGGTTCATATCCGTCTTCAGTAATTATGAAACTATCACCTACTTGAGCCCTGAAATTATCGACAGTAACAGAACCATCTACAGCAAAAACCATTCCTGGTTTTAAAATTGTTTTATCACCTGTTACTAATTCAGGTTTTTCAAGAAAACTAAACCCCGTTGCCCTACCACAGCGAAACGGGTAATCGTAGCCTGCAGTTTGAATCACCTCAGCATATTCTGCATGAACACTTTCTGCACTTACTCCGGGGCCAAGAGCTTTCAATGCAGCTCTTTGGCTTTCTATGGCAACCTCATAAACTTTTAAATCGGCTTCATTAGGGAAATGCTTTATCCAGAATGTTCGGTCAAACCCCAATTTAAAGCGGTGAAAATTTGTCATCCCACAAAAGCATAAAAATACAGGTTCACCTTCTTGCATTATTCTATTAGTAGCACGATGATGCGTTTGAGTTATGGTTTCTCCAGATGCCATGATTTGAAGAAATTGGGTATTAGGAGACATGTTTTTATCTTTATAATAGCTATTTAAAAGCTCTGCCGCTTTTCTTGTACCTGCCTGAGATGTTGCAATCGCTACTTCATACTCTGGGATTCCACTATCAATTTTTTCCCGACCAGCCCACATCATGGCTGACGCCACTTGCCCTGCATGACGTGCCATCTGAAGTTCTTCTTCCGATTTGATCATTCGCATGTCAGACAAAAGACTGGAAATGTTAACAAGACTTTCCTTTGAAACAAGATCATTCAAATATGCGCGAACTATTTGAGGAATATGATTCATTTCGATTCCAACTTTTTTTGCCAACTTTACCTTGGCTGGGATCTCCTCTCTCCACTCATTCCCCATTCCATCATTCCATGGACTTATATTGTTAACCTTTGCCAAAACTTTTGCCGAATTGAAATCAAGCATGGGGGTGATAAGGATTGGCTCATCATCTTTTGGTATTATAAGAACTGTAGGTCGTCCAAAATCCATATGAAGATAATCATAATAGCCAGCCAGGTAATAAATATTGTCTTCATCAGTTATTAGGGAAACATCAATATCTGATTCCCTTAGCCTATTTTGAAAAGCTTCTAGCCGTTTACTTAGCATGCTTTAACCAATTGCTGTTACCGTCAAAAACTATCGTACAATAGTGTTTTTCCTTTGTGAATTCTAATATTTGATTCCTATAATCAAGATATCACCTGCAGAGTCAAAAAATACCATAATTTAGGCTATTCAAATAACATATTTAATGTAAAATATTTTGAAACAACTAGGAATCTATTGCTCCCCCATTTACAAAATCTAGAAATGGATGATCTGGAAAAATCAGCTTATGGAAGAATATCTAAAATATATCTACCTCATAATAGGAGTTTTGTGCATAGTCTTGTACCGTATCTTAAAGAAAAAAAATTATAAAAAATAATCCACATAAAAAGCAGAACTTTATTCCCCTCTTATACATGAGATGCATTTTGTGATTACAGGATTAGCCATTAAACGAGACTGCCCTATTTCATCACCACAATCATCACAAAAACCAAACTCATCCTCATCGATTCTTTTCAACGCCGCCTTAAGTACAACCTTCATTGCATTTCTTCTCCGTTTTTGTGCCTGCGCCATAGCTTGAGACTGAAGAGCATCCATTCTAGACAGTCTTCCGACCGATTGTTGGTCAAGCTCTACTATTTTTTGTGAACCCTTCCCCAGCTCATCTTCCTTTCGCAAATCTTTAAGTTTGCCTTCAATCAGAATTTTAAACTTAGATAAATCTATTTTGGACATGTGTTTCATTATCATAATTTAAAAATTTAAGAGAAACTCAAATTACCATAACAAAAAGTTCATCATTTTGAATAAAGAAAATATTAAACCTCTGACAAACTTTTTATGAAATTGCCGTATTCACAATATTTAGAATGATCAGGACATATTGCGCTATTCAAAACTTCTTTTATCTTTTTTAAAGTGGGTTCAATCCACCATGTATTTGCAGCATACGGTATTAAGCTTAACTTAAATTCCATAATAGCTTTTGTTTCACCTAAAAAGGGAGTTTCCGAAAATCTATCCCCGTCACAGTAAAGAAAGTAGCCCAAATCATCAACTTCAAAACCCTTTTGTCTCATAATCCAGATGTAGAGATCCATTTGTCTCTTATAAGCTTCTTTATAATAGTCATCCAAAGTAATAGGACCCTTATCACTTTTTTGAGAGGTGCTCTTATAGTCAACAATGTGAAGTCTATTAGTTTTTTTATTTAACCAAACATCATCTAAGCCTCCTCCAATTTTTAGATTAGTCTCTTTATGAACAGTATGCATCCTGTCTGTTGCACCAAAGTGCATAGACTGTGTCCAAAGTTCAAAATGCTCGTGGTCATATGGCACCATATGAGACATGCCCTTTTTGACCAGGTAAGGGTGAGTTATTTTATTTCCGCGGTACCTATCAAAATCTTTTTTTAAAAGAACATCCGTAGCCTCGTTAATGTTAAAACCAGGGATTGAAGGGAAATTAATGCCCTTGACCTGAACAAGATAAAAACAAGAAGGGCATTTAACAAAATTCTCTATGCGACTTCGACTCAATTCATAAGGTTCTGGGTTTTCCTTTTTATAAACTCCTCTATGTCTTGACATTTATTTGCTACACTCCCTAAAATATAAGCTAACATATTTCAGAAAATAAAAGAAAATACTAGTTTTTATATCTGAGTTAAAGTGGCTGCAGCTTTAACTTATATTAGAGTCTTAGAAAGCTAGGAAAAATTAATAAGTCAGGACCTGAACTATTCCAGTCCCAAAATAAAATTTTAATACAAGATTTGAGTCATCTGTAAATCCATTTCTAGGTACAGGTAAATCTTCTATTTTACTTATAGCTGTCAGGAGAGACTTACAAGATAAACGATACAAGTTCTCCCTTGGTAAAATCGCTTTAGGATTAAGCTCCCTTAATAAATCTAGGTCGTCTACCTCTGCACATCGTGCACCCTCTTGTACTTTTCCAAAGCTATCTACGGGAATTATAAGCCTTGGAGCAATTTCATTTATCTTAGGAATGGCCAGGAAAGCCTTATAAGGCCAAACCTCTTGAAAAATTTCTGTCAACTCCTCACCGAAAGTTTTCTGCTGGGCAACAGCAATACCGGGAGCAAATATGATGTTTACCCCAAAGAGTAATATTAACATCTTCTTCTTGAAACTTCTCATGACTTATTATTCTTTTTTTATACTTTTTTTATACTATATTGTTTTCTTAAAGTGATTTAATAATTAATGTCTTTAAACCTTTAACAAAATTTATTCCACAATGATTTTATATTCTTTGTTACTTTTTTTCTAGAAAAACATC